>ENA-ORLU01000105-ORLU01000105.1-human-gut-metagenome-genome-assembly--contig:-NODE-105-length-86820-cov-4.903001_pt1 | contig 86820 bp, 92 predicted proteins | sample MGYA00243009_ERZ508833 | MGnify/ENA primary metagenome ERZ508833 (study PRJEB26277, sample SAMN04329763) | human gut metagenome | biome: human-associated habitat | host: Homo sapiens | place: USA...
GATTTTTGTGTATTGGTGGTATGTTTTGCTAGACCACTTGCCCTACATATATTAGTTTCTTGGATTTGGGTAAAATTCGTTAAGAATAATAGTGAAGATTGATATAAAGCTAGTAAGAAAAGAGTTTTAGTAGATGAGGCATGGATGTTATTGCCATATCCAGAAGCTGTAGATTTCTTAAACACTATGGCTAGACGTGCAAGAAAAAGAAATGTTTCACTTGCTATTATTTCTCAAAGATTTCAAGATTTTTATGAAAAACCAGAAGCTCAAGCTGTTCTTACATCTTCAGATACAAAATTATTTTTAGCACAAGATAAAGCTGAAATACAATATTTAAAAGAAGTATTTAAGTTAAGTGAAGGAGAAGCTAATTTCTTAGTTACATGTTTCAAAGGAGAAGGATTATTAAAAGTTGGTTCAGATTCAGCTATTTTACAGATAACACCAACACAAAAAGAATTTGAATTTGTTGAAACAAACTTAAATAAATTAGTTGAAATGAGAAAGAATAGACAAGGAGTATAATATGAAAAATAAATTTTTAGAAAGAAGCATGATACAAAAGATTATTATTGCTCTAATATTCCTAACAGTATTCAACTTTGTATATCCATATATACCAGCATATGGTGCAGATGCATTAGAATCTGTTGGTGGAGTGTTATTAGAGCCATTAATAAAACTTATAACTACAATGTGTGAGGGTGTTATTTGGGTAGTTCAATCAATGGTTTTAGGACTGCCGGCGTCGAATATACATGTTGAAAAAGAGGGCTCAATAGGTTTTTGGGCAGGATTAGCAGCCGGAGCAGCTATAGTGGTTGGATTAGCATTATCACCACTTACATTAGGTGCAAGTACAGTTGCAGTAGCTGGAGCTGGTGCGGCTGTTTCAGTTGGATAATTAGTTTCTTATAAATTTCCGGATGAGTGGTATTATCCAGTATATAAGATATCAACTCAAGAAATTTTCTCAGATCAAGTACCTGCATTACATATTAATTTTATTAATCCAAAAACATATAGTGAAGAAAGTAAATATGATGAAACTTCTACAACTGATAGAGTAGATGGGGCTGCACCAGTATTTAATTCAGCAAAGGTTTTAGCACCTCAAATCTCTAAATGGTATGTTGCAATTAGAAATATGGTTTTAGTTGGATTAATGGTTGTATTATTATATATTGGAATAAGAATTGTAATAAGTTCAACTGCAGGAGAGAAAGCTAAATATAAAGAACATATTAAAGATTGGTTAATAGCAGTTATCCTGGTAGTATTTATGCATTATATAATGGCGTTTGCATTAACAATTACAGAATATATAACGAGTATGTTAAATAGTAACAATGAAATGATAAAATTCCAAATTGATGATGAAGACGCAATGAAGCAAATTTTTGGCGATGAGGATTATAGTCAATATAAAAATAGTGATGGTAAATATGATTTGTATGTAAATCTAATGGGATATGCTAGGTTGCAACAACAATTAGAAACCAGAGATAATGATGGAAACGTAATTGTTAATTGGAATTATATAGGTTATGCAATTATATATTTAACATTAGTTATTTATACAATAATGTTTTTAATTATATATTTAAAAATATTTTAAATATTATATTGTAATCTATTGACAACTACAATCGATTACTTTGTAATGAATTTACAATTTGTAATCGATTACTTATAACAATAGCATACATCAATTACAATGAACTGTCAAGAGAATTTATTAATAAAGCTTTAATTGCATCATCTGAATATTCGTTGTTTTCTGGTACTATAACTAATTTATCATCATTATCATTTTCCTCTATCATATATATTATTAGTAATAATCAAATCATATTTTTCGCCTTTGTTTAATCTTTCCATTATTTCAATTGCAGATTTAGCGATTGTTACATCTATCCCCATACTTTCTAATACACAGACTGAGTTTGAAACAGACATTTTATCATAGTCACCAATTAACACGTTAATTTTTTTATTAGTTTGATATTTATTATTTATTTTAACAATGGGTTTCATTTGCTTTCTAACAATTTTTTCCCAATCCCCTATTTTATATTCATCTATTTTATAAGTACTAATTTCTTGGCTTCTATGATAATTAATTCTTCCACTTTTGGAGTATTAAAATAAGAGGCTTGTAATAGCCTCTTTTATCGTTTTATCAGATATATTATTTTTCCTTAATTATATTTTTACTGCAAATATAAGTTACTAAGAAGTATCCTCCATAAATCGCAACAATAAATATTGCAATACCAATTATTGATGATACTAAATTAGCGGCTCCAAAGGCACTTAACAAAAAATTACAAAATTTAATTCCAAATACAGAATGTATAATTGCAACTAATAACGGAAACATAAAAAATATACCAATTTGTCTAAACAATGCTTTATTAATCATTTTTTCATCTACGCCTATTTTTCTTAGCATATTAAACTTTTCTACATTATCACTTGATTCCGATAATTCTTTAAGTGCTAGAATTGCAGCACAAGAAATTAAGAATATAATACCTAAGTATAATCCTATAAAGGTAACCATTGCACCTAGTCCAATACTATTTTCTTTAATTGTCATTTTAGAATCAAAATCAATAACAGTATTATTAGAATTTTCTTTGCAAATTTCACTTAACTCTTTTTCCGAAAGATTTTTCTCATTTATATCTGTAACATTATAATTAGCAGTTAAATATTCATATTTTTTCATTGAATCATTTACTGCATTATCAGGAACAACAAAAACTCCCATATTTGAATATGTTGAATTCATTGCAATAAAACCTTCTACACAACTATCATATTTTGGTTTTAATTCCTTTTCATTTATATTAAGTATTGTATATGCCTTAAGTCCCTCATTCCTGAATTTTACATATTCTGAATAATTAGCAACAATAAAATATTCATCATCATTTAATGTATATTCTTTTAGTCCAAACAATTTTGCAATTTTGTTGTAATCACTTATCTTTACAATACTTTCCTTCTTATTGTATGGCATTAAAGGATATTTATCCTTTGCAATATCATAGTAAGATCCAATACTGGTTTTTAAGTCAATATTATCAAAGTTATAAACATCAAGTTTTACTATATCTTTAAGTTTGTTATCTACATCATAGCCTAATTTTTCAAGTGTATCATATATTGAAATTTTTGAATCTTCTATTTGTTTTTCAGAATAATACTCATAATCAGTTACATTTATAAACTTACCAATTTGAACATCTGCTGGAGCCAATTTTTTCAAATTATTTGTCATAGATATTTTCATAGACATTGCACTCGATAGCACGCAAATCGTTATAAATAACATCAAACATATTATTGTCATCGAAAAAGTCATAGTATTTATTTTACTTGAAAACTGTCTAAGGGTGAAACTATTTAACCCTTTATAATAAGTGTTCTTCATACTTATAAATATTTTTAAAAGCAATCCCGATAAAGACCAAAACACAAAGAAAGTTGAAACAGCACCTATTCCTATAGGAACAAAAATACTATTTGCATTAGCCATTTTCTCAATACCACCAGTAACCTGATAATAAGCAAATCCTAATGCTATACAAGAAATAATAAACACTATTGTACAAAACAATGGATTTTTTAATTTTATTTTTTCAGATTTTTTGTTAGAATGCATTAAATCTATCAATTTACATTTACTAATATTTATAGTATTAAATATCATAACTACAAAATACATAATACTAAAATAAATCAAAGTTTTAATACAAGCATTTGTTGAAAATACGAATTGAAATCTAGTTAAATCTGCTTCAAACATATTAGCAACCAAAATACTCATCAATTGTGATAATAAAAAACCTATTCCTAAACCAACTACCAATGAAACTATACCTATTATTAATGTTTCAATAAATAATATTAAGGATATTTTCTTTTTGCTCATTCCAAGCGTTAAATAAACTCCAAATTCTTTATTTCTTCTTTTTATTAAGAATCTACTTGCATAAACAATTAAAAACGCTAATATTATAGATACAAACACGCTAACACCAGAAAGAACATTGGTCATAAGTTTTATTATTTCTGCTGTTGTTGATGATACCTTCATCATAACTGACTGATCATCTATTGCATTGAACACATAAAAAATTGCAACACCTAGTATCAGAGTAAAGAAATAGATGGCATAATCCTTTATACTCTTACTAATATTTTTTAATGATAACTTAAAGAGCATCGTTTAAGTCACCACCAAGTAATGTTACAACATCTATTATTTTATCAAAAAATTCTTTTCTAGAATTTGTTCCTTTAATTATTTCATTAAAAATTTTGCCATCTTTGATAAATATGACTCTTGAAGAATAACTTGCAGTAAACGCATCATGTGTCACCATAAGAATTGTTGCTTGTAATTCTTTATTCAAATAATCAAATTTTTCTAAAAGCATTTTAGCTGACTTTGAATCCAATGCACCTGTTGGTTCATCTGCAAGAATTAACTTTGGATTAGTAATTATTGCTCTTGCACTAGCGACTCTTTGCTTTTGACCTCCACTCATTTGATATGGATATTTATTAAGTACATTAACAATATCCAGTTCTTTTGCAACTTTTTTAATTCTTGTATCAATTTCTCTTGAATTCACATTTTGAATAGAAAGTGCCAAAGCAATATTTTCATAAGCAGTTAAAGTATCAAGCAAATTAAAATCTTGAAATATAAAGCCTAACTCTTCCCTTCTAAACTTATTTAGACTATTTCCTCTTAATTTTGTGATATCATTACCTGCTACATAAATATGTCCAGATGTAACTTTATCAATTGTAGATATACAATTTAAAAGAGTAGTCTTTCCAGAGCCACTTGCTCCCATTATTGCAACAAATTCTCCCTTTTCAACATCAAATGATAGGTTATCAATTGCTTTTGTAAGACTAGATTTATTGCCATAATATTTTTCAATTTTATCAATTTTTAAGATATTTTCCATAATCTTTCTCCTTTCTGATTACATTGTAATATAAAAGATAGGATTAGTCGTTATTCTAATATTACAGAATATTACAATTTTGTAATATTTATTTTTAGTATCCAAATCTGCATAAACTTTAATCAACTTTATAAAAATCATTTTTATAAAAGATAATTGTAATTTTTGTATATTTATGTATTTCAGATTCAATAATTATCTTATGTCCTAATTTATCGCATAATTTCTTGACAATATAAAGTCCCATACCTGTTGATTTTGCCATTATTCTACCGTTTTCACCAGTGAAAGATTTATCAAATACTCTTTTTATATCGTTTTTAGGTATTCCTATTCCATTATCCCAAATAGTTAGATATACTTTATCTTTTTCATCTTTTACACTGATTTTTATTATTGGATCGTTATTATTTTTTTTATATTTAATACTATTGTTTATAATCTGATTTAATACGAACTCTAACCATTTTGAATCCGTTAAAACTTTTTCATTATGAATATCAACTTCAAGATTAACTTTGTTTTCTAATAAGTCATCTTTATTTTTTAAAGCAACATCTTTGATAATCTTCTGCAATTCAATTTCTTTGATAAGATAATCTTTCTCGGCATTTTCGCTTCGAACGAAATATAAAATTTGATTTATATAGTTATCTAACTTTCTAATTTGTTCTATATATCTCTTATCAAACATATTTTTGTTGTTATGAATTAATAAAGTTAAACTTGCTACTGGAATCTTTACTTCATGAATCCACATTTCTACATATTCCTTGAAATCGGTAATACTTAAATTATATTCTTTTACATTTTCAATCATTGACTTGTTTATATCATAAAGAATTTGATAAAAAATTTTGCCATCATAAAAGTTTGGCTTCTTTAACATTTCTAAAATTAAATATTTTTTATCTAACTTATCAAGCGTATTTAATATTTTTTTGTAAAATTTGTATTTCCTGAAATAATCAAAAATAATATTAAATGTTGCAACTAAAAAAAATAATATTGTCAATGCTATTTTCAAATCATTTTCCACTTTAAATGCGTTTAACATAAGAATAGCAATTATGAATCCAACAATTGATGCAGTTATCTGTACTGTTTTATCTAATAAATATTTTTTAAAACTCATAATAATTTATACCCTTGTCCTTTTCTTGTTTCAATTCTATTTTCAAGTCCAAAATTTTGTAATTTATTTCTCAATCTACTAATATTTACTGTTAGAGCGTTGTCATTGATAAACTCATCATTGTTCCATAAATCTGTCATTAAATCATCACGAGTTACTATTCTACCACGATTACTTAAAAGATATGTAAAGATAATCATTTCATTTTTAGTTAGTTCTAATACCTTTTCACCTTGTTTCAATATTCCTTTTTGTGGATTAACACTAATATTATCATAAAATAAGTCGTCCATATTATTATCCATTCGTTTAAATATATTTTGTATTCTCAATAATAAGATTGTTGGATTATATGGCTTAGTAATATAATCGTCTGCACCATAAGATATAGATAAAACTTCATCTACTTCTCCTACCCTGCTCGTAACCATAATAATAGGAACATTAGATTCTTTTCTAATTTCTTTTAATAAAATTTCACCATTTTTATTAGGTAAATTAATATCCATTAAAATTAAATCAAATTTCATATTTTTTATATTTTCTTTAACATTATCAAACTTTTCTATAATTAATACTTCATACCCTGAATTTTCTAACAAAGATTTTAACTCATTTCTGATGATTTTTTCATCTTCTATAATTAATATTTTTTTCATAGTTTGTCTCCTTTCATAATTTGCTTTTTTAATCATTCATATTATATCACTTTAATTTTATAAATTATAATAATTCAGAAAATTAAATATAATTATTTTATAATTTTTTCTGCTTCAACTTTATCTAGGTTACCATATTTAATCATTTTATTTATGACTTACCTCTGTCTTTCAATTGCTAAATTTTTATTTTGAATTGGATTATATAAAGACGGAGCATTTGGGATTCCTGCTAGCATAATTGATTCACTATCGTTCATATCTTTTGGTAATTTATTAAAATAACCTAAACTTGCTGACTTAACAGAATAAAATCCATTGCCAAAATATGAAGTATTCAAATATAATTCTAATATTTCATCCTTATTATAGTTACTTTCTATGCTAAATGCCATAAAAATTTCTGCAACTTTCCTTACTATTTTCTTATCTTGTGTAAAATAGATATTCTTGGCTAGTTGTTGGGTAATTGTGCTTCCTCCCTCTACAAATTTCATTTTTTTATATCATTTACAAATGCTCTTCCAATAGAAATGGCATCTATCCCAAAATGTTTGTAAAATCTATGATCTTCAACTGATACAACTGCTTTTTTTAATTTTCATAAAAAAAAGTCACCCTAAATCTTGCCTCATTGGTTAATAACATAATAACCATAAAATTAAGATTTTAAGTAACTTATTTTCACCTATCTTCTTGATTGAGATTTTTCAGCATGTAGTGAATCTAAAAAATTATCCGCTGTATCTATAGCAAAATCTAAAATTTTTTGTTGTTCAGCAGTATTAAACTTATCATCTGCTCTATGTTTTTTTACTATAGCAAGCTCTTTTTCCAAATATTCACCAAGTTCTTCATCCGTCATATGATTCCTGGCATAATCCAAATTTTATTCTTCAGCACCTTCTAAAATTTCCAGTTGGTCTTTTGTTAATAAAAATGTTAAACCCAAATAATTTAAAGGATTTAGAAATGGTGGTGTAGGATGATTATATACATAAAGAAGAACACCACAACACTTTATTGCAAACTAACACTTTCTTCATAACCACTATAGCGATATACCTTATCAATCTTATCAATAATACTACCAAAACCCTTTTCGCGTAATTTATCTATATAATATTTACCATTAGAACTCTTTAAAAGAGCAACATAATCTGCAAGCATTTCACGATATTGATTATCCTTATCTTTAAGAAAATATGTAAGACCATGAACGCTATAAAAAGAATTATTAATATCATTTTTAAAAGCTAATTCGCCAACAGCCCCATTATAATAAGCATCAATAAAATTATAATACATCAAAAATTCAGCCTGTTTTTCATCAAATAACCTGGCTTCAAACTGCTTATATTCAATTTGTAAGCAGTGATTAGCTAGCTTGCTTACAGCCATATTAATATCCATATTTATTATAATACTATCAAGAGCTTTTTTTACCTCAGTGCTTACCTCACTACTAAAATTTTCATCGATATAATCCCTAACTGTTGCACTATCAGTTAACACTTTTTGAAATTCAGCCCTTAAAAGTGCTTCATATGCCTCTAAAGAGCCATAATTTTTAATTATAAACTCTCCAAATTTTCTTTTTAATTCTGAATCAATTTTACTTGTCAAAGATGCCGATTCACTATTAAGTTCATTATAAATAGCCTTCATTTTTAAATTATCATAACTTTCTTTTCTTCCTAATTCTATTTCTCCTTGAATAGCCTCAGGAGCAAGAGAATCATCAATTATATAATGATGAAGAGCATGCGCTAGTTCATGGTTAAACATTGCTAAACAATTAGGGTTTTCAATACTAATTGTTTCGCCGCCAGCCGAGAAAAATGAACCTTTATTCTTATCGTATTCAAAATGAAAATAAGGATATTCTTGTTTAATCCATATTAAACAATCCATATCATCGGTAGCAACAGTTTTATTTACGCCTAAACAATTTAAAAACGATTTTACCGCTAAATCTAAAATTTCTTTACTGCTACTAGTCCCCGTTGCATAGACTTGATAAAATTCTTTAACTTTATCTTGAAACTCCAAAGGTATTTTATAAGTCTTAATAGTATCCTCCTGATTATAATTTTTCATTTTTTCCATTGCTAAGTTAGTAGAATCAACAAAAGAATCATAAATATATCTTATTAAATCTAGTCTATTTTCCTTTGTACATATTAATAAAATAGCTTTTTTTACTTCTAAAGGGGCTTTTTCTAAATCATCTTTATCAAATATAAAAGGTATATTATTTTCAAGCAAAACTTCTAATAAAGTTTTATCTTCCTTTACTTTAGCAAGTAAAATATCTTGTGGCTCTTTACAAATATTTTTTAAAATACCGAGGTCCGAATTATAAGTAACATATTTAGTTACTGGTAATATTTTATGTTCTATCATTATATCTAATATAGTTTTATCATCAGTGATTTTTTCGTTATATAAATTAATTGAAACCATATTAAGAAAACTATAATCGCCATGCTTTATGATGTTTTTAATTACTTCTAAGTTATCAACCGCTGGAGTGCACCTACAAAAAAGTGATATGATAGGATCTTCCAAAATATGTTCTAAAACATTTTTATTAGAATCTGGCCACGGCGATAGTAAAACATCCGTTGGAATCAAAAAACCAGAATCAAAAGGCTTTCTTGCCTTAATTTTAGGAATAATAATTTCCTTACTTACTTTATCTTCAAATTTTGGTTTTACTTCTCCTTTTTTACTATTTAGCATATAGTCATAAGCATTATAATATCCACTTATAGGTCTACTATACACCTTAATATCAAGATATGATAAAACCTCAGGACTTAATTTATCAATAGCGCCTTTTAAATCATCTATTTCTAATAACTTTTGGCTTAATTCTTCCCTAGTCATACATCATCACCTTATTTAGTTTCTGATATTCTTCTATATCTTCAATTCTTTTCTTATCATTAATCGCCTTACTTATTATTTCTATCATGACTTTATAATCATCTATTTGATACCAGTAATCCGGTAACTTATATCTTTTTTTATATTCTACTTCTAAAATTGTATATATACTTATATCCATATCCTCAATCCTCCTCTATTATATAATACCATTAATTTTTAAAATTTCAAAAAAAAGTAAACCATTTCTGATTTACTTTTATAAATTATAAATATTTATTACTATTTTGTATCAATTAATAATTCTTTTGGACTTTTCTTTAAATTGCTTGACGAAGATATTAGCAAAGAAATTATAAGAACTATTGACATAAATAAAACCACATATATCATTAATTTTGGAGATATATTAATTTCTAAACTTGTTAGTGTTTTATTAAATCCATCTACTTCAGCACCACCGCCAAGTTGGCTAGATGCTGACTGTTTAGCAATTTGTTTTGCTATAGTACCAGTGACTTTACTTAATATGTTATTTCCAATCATACTGGCTGTATAAACAGCTAGAAAGTATGATCCTATAAATGCTGGGATTGATACAAATACTAGTTCAATAACAAATTGTCCGAATATTTTGGCTTTTGAAATTCCTAATGAAAGTAAAATTGCAATTTCTTTTTTTCTAGCATTCATCCATAAAAACAATAGTAATGAAACTGTAACACCGGCAAACAATAATGATCCTGCAAATAATTTATTAGCTATTTTATATATACCTGATATTGATTGTTGTAGCGCTGGGTAATTATTTGAACTTTTAATCAAATTATATTGTTGCCAATCTATATCGAGTTTTTCAATATTTTTAATAACTTTATCTAAATTTTTATCACCTTTTACAAAAAATGTTGCGTCTTGATATACTGCAGTATCCTCTGTATTTCCATATACTTTTGCAGCCGTATCTAAATCAGTTATCAAAGTATTTTCGTAAAGTTCTTGAGCTACAGTAACGCCACCTTCATTATGACCATCAAAAAGACCTTTTATCTCAACTTCAACTTTTTCATTTGCTCCTTTTTCATTATCAGCATCAAATAAATTAGATTTTATTTTTATTTTATCTCCAATTTTTAAATTGTTTTTTTCTGCTAAGTCTTTATGCATTAAAATCTTGTTTTTATCATTTTCATTTAAGTGTTCCCCACTAGATAATTTGTAAGCTCCTGAGATAAACTTATTTTCTTTTGATGAATCATTAACTCCCGTTAACATAACAGCTCTTTTAAAGTTTTTTGCTCTTTCTGGTGATTGACCTGAAAGTGTTTTCTGTGTTTCTATTATATCGTTATCTACTAAATCAGCAACACTATTAATTCTTTTTACATATGAATCAATGTCTTTAGATTCAGCAATTTTTTTAATATCCTGTCCTTTTATATTGCCACCACCTCTTGGTGTTCCCAAATTAACTCTTCTATTTATTTCCATAGAGAAACTATTTGTTATATTTCCAAAAGTTTCTTTTGAAGCTCTATTCGTAGCATCTTTGATCGATAAACTAATAAGACAAAGCGTTGACATAGCAGTTATAACTAACAATATAATTATTGATTTTAGACTTTTTCTAGTTACGTATGCAAATGCATTTTTAATCATTATTGTACCTCCTAATTAATTTTATTTATTTTCTTAAGCTTTTTATCTCTTAATTCTAAAATAATGTCAGCAGAATTTGCAACTTCTTTGCTATGTGTTACCACGATTACACACTTATTTCTTTCTTTCGCCAACTTTTTAAGTATTTCAATTATTTCACCAGCAGTATCAACATCAAGATTTCCAGTAGGTTCATCGGCTAAAATTATTGGGGCTTCTGAAACTAGTGCTCTTGCAATCGCCACTCTTTGTTGTTGTCCTCCTGATAACTTCATTACATTTCTATTTATTTGACTTTTATCAAGCCCTAATTCAAATAAGATTGTTTCAGATGCATTTTTATTTACTAATCTAACATTTTCTATCGGTGTTAAATAATCAATTAAATTATAGTTTTGAAAAACTAACGATATGTTATTTTTTCTATGATTACTATAGCCAGTTTTCTCTATATCATTTCCTTTAAATAAGATTTGACCTTTTTGCGGTTTATCTAAACCTGCTAATAGCGAAAGTAATGTTGACTTTCCTGCCCCTGATTTTCCTATTATTGCATAAAATTTTCCAATTTCGAATTTTTGATTTACTGAAGATAATACTTTCTCATTTGAATTTGAATAATTATATGTTACATTTTTTATTTCTAATATATCCATTTTTAATCTCCTAACTTATTTTTGACAATATTTCTTTTGGTTTTTTAATTAATATCATTAAACTTGCAATAATAACTGATAGAAAAATAATTCCAATTAATATTCCGTAACTTTGTAGAAATGTTATGAGATTTGAAATTAAATTATTGTTTTTAAGTAAGCTATCAACCATTATTGTTGAATCATCAGAATTCATAAATCCACCGACTATAATATTTAACATTACATTTCCTATAAACAATGATAATACAAAAGATGGTAGTGATATAAATAATAATTCAAGTATAAATTGAGTTACAATTTTTATTTTACTTATACCAATTGATAACAATATTCCTATTTCATGTATTCTTTCTCTTAACCATAATATTAATATTAATGACAATACTGTTATTCCACCTATCATAATTGAATATGTCATAATCTCAATAATATTTTTTATTCCATCTATAGACTCTAGTGTTTCTTCAAATACATGGTTATCACTTGAAACATTGAATTGTGACCAATCAATTTTAATTTTTTTAATTTTATTTAATGCTACCTTTGTATTTTCTGAACTATCTGAAAATATTGCAAGTTTATTAACAATTTTGTTATTTTCAGGTTTATTTAATGCTTTTTGACTTGATTCATAATCAATAAATACCATATTTTCACTAAAGTCTGATGATAAGCCAGTATATTTTTCTTGTTTTTTACCTGAAAAGATTCCAATTATCTCAAACTCATATTCTAATTTCTTTTCATCATTATTAAAATCAATTAATTGAAGTTTGATTTTATCGTTAAGTTTTAGGTTATTTTTTTCAGCAAGTTCCTTATGAATAAGAATTTTTCCTCTATCATTATTATTAATATGTCTGCCTTTTATAATAGTGAAAATACCACTATTGAATAAATTATTCTTTTCACTATTATTAGTAGCTTCTACTGAAAGCATATTTTTGAACCCATCTGATAAATCATCTCGTTCTACTAATTGAGTTCCATCTACAACTTTGATGTTTGTAGTTCTAGCTAGTCCATCATACTTAGTGATAATTTCTTGTATTTCTTTTATATTATCTAATTCTTTAAACTTATTAGTTTCAAAAGTATCACCATTATTTTTAGTTATTGACAATGATGTATTTGAAATCTTGTATAAGTTTTTTTCTAAATTATTTGTTGATTTTGTTATATTCAAACATGAATATAAACAAGAGAGAACTACTGTTAAAATAATAAATACTATAATTGTTCTATTTCTTTTTCTTAAAATATATGCTATAGCATTTTTTAGCATTTTGTCAACCTCCTATCTTCAGATTTTTTGTTTAAGAATGTACATAGCCCACGTAATTATATTATTTTTTTAGATTCTTGTCAATTTTTCCATCGGCAGATTTAATATCTTCTTCTGCATAGATCTCAAATGTTACACCACTTAATTTTTTATCTTTGTAAGTGTATTTACCATCTTTAATTACTAAATTTTCTCCTGTTTTCTTAATTTCAAGTTGACCTTTTATTGGTGCGTTTTTATAAGTCACTGTTATAAAAGCACCATAAGTTGTATGTGAATAATGAGTATCATTTCCTATTGTGAATTTTAATCCATCTTTGTCTTTTAAATAACCGTAATGCAGGAACTAATTTATGCTATCACGCATATTAAACATATCTTCATTTTTAGTGGCTTTAAATGTGGGGCTGGAAAATCATCAATATCACTTATTTTAATATCAATAACTTTTTCCAACTTATCATTAGTTTTTTCTTCTTCTGTTGTAAAAAGGTCATCTAACTTTGGCAGTGGTATTTTGGGTATGTTCTTTGCCATCATTAAGCAACTCCTTTGCAAAAGAAGAATATGCATTTGCTACCATTCCACTTTTATCATAAGAAAACACCATTCCTCCTGATGAAGTAGATTCGGCAGTCTTAACTGCTCTTGGCATTTGAGTATTAAATAGTTTTAATATACTCCCATAATTGTCTTTTAATTAAGTTGCTATCTCTTTTGGAAGATTAGTCCTTGAATCAACTAATGTTAATAATGCTCCCTCTATTTTAAGAGTAGGATTTATTTGTCGTCTAACTTTATTTATTATCTTAAATAAATCAGTCATGCCTCTTAAAGCAAAGCATTCACTTTGAACTGGTATGATAACACTATTTGCACTAGCAAGAGCATTTATTGTAAGCATACCCAAACTTGATTGACAGTCTAAAAGTATATAATCATAGTCATCTTTAATACTAGATAAACAATTTCTTAAAGTATATTCTCTACTCATTGCATAGGTTAGTGAATTTTCTAATGCTGATAAAGAAAGATTAGATGGAATTAAATCTACATTTTCACTATGGTGTAATATACTTTCGTTTGTTTTAATTTCTTCATCATTCATAGATTGCTCCATTAAATCAGCTAAAGTATATTTTAGTTCATTTTCATCATACTACCCCGCATAAGTAGGTAAATTACTCTGATGATTAACATCTACAACTAACACTCTTTTTCCTTGTTTAGCCAATCATACACCAAGATTAAAGGTTGTTGTGGTCTTATCAACTTTTTTTCGGATTTGTGATTGCAATTACCTTGCACTTACTTTCTTGCATATTCTCGCCTCCTTTCTTTTAATTTAGCCACCTTAATTTAATAAGATGGCTATGTATTCCATTTCTGGCATTAAAAAAGAACTGACCATTTTTAATCAGCTCAAATATGTTTAATAAATTTTATTCAATTTTAAAATTAATTCATCAATAGGTTCTGTATATATATCCTGTTTTAATTTATCATTTTTAAATTGTATTAAGGCATTTAAAATTATGTTAGTTTTTATATTCTTAATAGGATAGGTAGTTTTATTTTTTTCATTATAACCACACTCCAACAAATTATATATTAATTATAATACTACTAATTAAATGTGCAAATTATATGAAAGTTTCTTTAAGTCGTTCTTACCTAATTTTTATTAATTTTTTATTAAAAATTGTAAAAAGGATTTTAATTAAAAGTCTTATAAAATAATGGTTTTAAAGAGAGCTTATATAAGTCGTTCTTTAACAGTTGATACTCGTTGATGGTAAACTTTTTGTAGCTTCGTTCATTTTTTTATTTTTTCTCATTTCTCTTTTTTGGTACATATCAATTATTTATCGCTTCCATTCTCTATCATTCTTGTTTCATTTAAAAAATTGTCAAAGTCTGATTTATATAATTTATCTTGTTTAACTTTAAATTTATCATACTCTTTATAAGCTAATTCTTTTGCTACACTTGCCGATATTTTCCCGGCGCTGTGTAATATTTCTTTACCATTAAATTGCAAAAATGCATTCAATTTTTCTACCCAATCTTTCATAGTCATTGCATTATGATTTTCTGCTTGAAATTCTGCATAGTCTAAATACATAGTTACTATTCTATTCAAATCTTTTAATTCCTTTTCGTTTAAATAGTTTTTTGCAATGTCCACATCATATTTGTAGATTGGTCCATCAGGAGAATTTTTCCAATTGGTTAGTCCCATATTTTCTTTTTCTGAATCAACTCTGTTATATATTATTTCAGCTGCAGTATTCCCAGTTATAGCATAATGTAATTTATTTTGAACTGTTTTAAAAAATTCTTTTGTTATTTCTGAATCTTTATCATAATCAACACTACAAGAAGAATATATATCGGTTATTTTTTGATAAAATCTTCTCTCGCTTGAACGAATGTTTCTAATTCTTTCAAGCGTTTCTTCAAAATAATCCTCGCCAAATATGTAATTAGGATTTTTTAATCTATCATCATCCATAACTACACCTTTTATCATATATTCTTTTAATATTTTAGTAGCCCAAATTCTAAAGTTGGTTGCTTTTTTTGAATTTACTCTATATCCAACTGCAATAATCATATCAAGGTTATATATCTTTACAGGTTTTTTAGAATTATCAGCGTCGGTTTTTCCGACGGTATTATTTTCATCAAGTTCACCGCTATTTAATATATGATTAATATGTTCTGTTATAGTGCTTCTTCCTACACCAAACAATTCTGCAATTAAATTTTGAGTAAGCCATATGTCATTATTTATTAACATTACACTAACCTTAATATCATTGTTTGAATCTCTATATATTAAAAAGTCATGATTAGTTATTTGTAAGTTTTTATTGTCCATTTATTATTCTCCTTTTAAATTTTTTATTTAATATCAATTTTAACATTTTTATTCTTATCAATATAAATACATTTTACTTTATTTTCTAATTCTAATCTAGTAATATTAGATAAATTTAATTTTTCATTTATAATTTCAATCAGCTTATTTTCACTAATAGATTCATGTTTTCACAAGTTTTATTTCTATAGTAGTTAGAGCAATAGTAATAAACTTTTTCTTTTGAAGTTTGTTTTATCATATTACCGCTACAACATTTACACTTTAAGAAGTCAGATAAAATACCTATACTTTCATCTTTATTAGCTTTAGCTTGTCTGTTTAAAAGTAAAAGCGGTCGCCTAAAAAGCGACAATTAATTTTTTTGATAAAATTATGCTTTTTATAAGGAATTTAGTAGATTTTTTATGTCATTCATAATTTCTAAATTATAATTGTGAGCCTCATTGTATTCTTTAAAGATGACATTTTCACAACTACTATAGAATTTCTTACTATTTTGCCATCTAATTTCAGGAGAAATACCTAAGATATCATACAGTAGTAGCATTTCCGACTTTAAAATAATGCCTTTATAGTAAGGTTCACCACCAACTTGGCAAAAACAATCAACATTATCCTTCAAATTAAAATAATAAAAATGTTTTACTTTCTTAAATTGGGCTATTTTCTTTTCAGTAATATCATCAATATTAGATATTCCGACTGGGTAAATTAAGTCTTTGCCTCCTAATTTTCTAAAAGGAAGTATCAGTGTGCCGGCTAAACCACCAGCAATGCACAACTCTACATATTCGGGATGTAGTAATGTAAATCTGTTAGCAAATTTACCCGAAGCTGAAAATCCTTCAATAATAATTTTTTTTGCAATACTAATGTTATTTAAAGCCATTCTTTTAGTGGCATCATTTATCATTGCAGTAATTTGTATATCAATCCGATAATATTTTTCTTTAATCTCTTTAGAAAAACAAGGGCTTGATAACTGATTGGTATATATTTCCAAATTTAATTTGCTATCATAGTACCTAGGAATTAATGGGAGCAAAATACAATAATTAGTATCGGAATTACAATAATGAATAGGATGCCTAAAAGATTTAGATTTTTCATAAAGATATTCTATTCCTTCTTCTTCAGCGAAATGTTTTTCTGTACTGTAATTCATTCCCTCTAAAATTAGTTTAGTATTTTTCTTTACAAGTTCTGGGACTATTAAAACATATTCAAAATTAAATCCTTCTTCAGGATTAGCTGGCACCCTAAAGTGAGTACATTTTCCCGTTAAGTAATTTTTATCACAGAATTTGCGAATTAAACAGTCATTAAAGCCTTTTTCTAACATAATTTACTCCTTTCTTACTTCTTTTACACTTAACTTCTTTAATAATTTTATCCCTACTAAGATATCAATAAAACAAAAAGAAGACAATAGTTTTTTATCATCTTTATGTATTATTCATCTTTCAAAATTTTATGATATCTAAAGTTCATAGTCTTTAATCCATTTAATATCTTGGATAGCTTTATCCATATTAAATATGCCATTACCAACAGGATAATATACGGGATAAACATGATAAGTTTTTTCAGAAATAGTTAATTCATAATACTTTTTTCTAGTCTCAGAAACCGATATCTTTTTCTTTAAGATAAGTGAACTCACTTGATTACCAAAAGTAATAATAACTTTCGGATTAACTAGTTTTATTTCTTCATAAAGTAAATCTAAATATTTATTTAAGACTTCATCTTTTAAAGGTCTAGCATCTAATTGGGTACATTTACCTAAGTTAGTAATAAAAATCTTCTTACTTTCTAATTCTTCGTATAACTGATAAGAAAAGGTATAATCCCAGTCTTTGGGTTTCATATTTAAAATTTTCTTAAAAGTATCTTTCTTTAACAAGTCTACTTGATAGAAAAGTTTCCAAATATTTTTCGTACCAAGCCAAGGGTATTTAGGACCTTGCCAAGTCTTCAAACTTGCGATATTCTTGCCTGTTGGATTCATAAAGACAAAGCAGATATCAGGATTATTCGTACAACCACCGTTATAGATAGAGTCTAGTTCTTCGGCTCCATAAATTTTCTGTAATTTATCATATTCTTTATTTAAATCTTTTAATGTCATTTTTGCTCCTTAAGAATTATTTTTAACTAAATTTCCCCCAACTAAATGGTACTTATAGTCTTCATCACTTTTAATAACTAAATCAAATGTATCTTTTTGACTTAAAACATTCACACGATACTCATTAGCTCTTACTTCATCAAAGTTCTCAGAAATATCTCTTTTAAGTTCTTTAGTTCTTTTACTCCTTCTTTTTATTTCTAATTCTTTAGAACATCCTAGAAGAATGGTTAAGGACTCATTAGCATCTTTATCTAAAAAGACTGTCCCTACTCCTTCTAAGATAGTTAAAGTATAGTTAGTATATAATCTTCTAATATTATGTTTTTCTTGATATCTTAAAGGAAAATAATATGTATCTAGACCATTATCAAGATTATATAAAAGAGCATAAACACTTTTTAAGTCATATGATTCTTTACAAGAAGAAGTATATCTTCCTTGATATTTCTTATCATCCTCATACCAAGTATAAAGAGAATTTTTTCGAATATTAATATCTACTAAGTAGTCATCCAAAGATATTAAGTTACATATTCCGATAGTAGAAGCCTTATTATAAAGAGATTTGCTTAAAGTTGTCTTCCCACTACTACCATTCCCACAGATGTATATTTTTCGATAGTTATTTTCTTTACATATTCTTAATAGATGGGTTGTTAACTCTTCTAAAGTCATATTACTCTGTCCTTTCCAATATTTCTTTTCAAGATACCAATAGCATTTTCATAGGTTTCTTTACCATTCATCGAGAAACAATAATCTTTTAAAACATAAACATCATAATTATTTTCAAAGAGATTAAAAGCACTTACGAGAACACAGCATTCAATATCAATACCGCATAAGTAGATTTTTTTAATATCATTTTTAACTAGGTAATCTTTTAGATAAGAATTAAGAATAGAATAAGTTTCTTTAGAAAAAACGGGATATTCTTTAGTATCTATAAGTATCCTTTGACTTTCTAAAGACATACACTTATCCCATTTAATACTAGTATAAACTGGATTATTTAGAGAGTTTATAAACTTAGTAAATATAATGTTATCATAAGAATTAGTTTCGATTAATTTTTCTATTTTAGAAATTGCTTCTTTAGTATTTTCATTTATAAAAGCTTCTTGTAAGTCAATTACTATTAATAAATTCATAAGTTCTCCTTTTCTTAAAGTTTCATTATTCTTTTTAATTCCTGTTTATAATTAAGAGGCTGCTTTAATGTAAATTCATCATTACTCATAATTTTTACTTCCGGAATATAAACTCCCGTTTGCAGTTCGATATAATCGGCTAAAACTCGGCGGTGGCAAAATTCATTAACTGGCTCATGACACAAGAAGATAATATTAGTTCCAAACTTGGCTTCTAAAGTTTTCAAAAAATCTTCCATCTCTAAATTTTTTAGTCTGGTTTCATAATAACTTTTAATATAAGTAAATTCAATCTTTCTTTTTTTCTTGGTATATTCTTCTATAGGTATACTATCTTTTATTTTTTCTAAATCTTTTAAGGCATCAGCATATAGAAGATAAGTCATAAGACGAGGCGCCAACTTTTTATAAGCCGGGCCAAAATAATTCCAAGCGTTACCACCATCACCGGTTATGGACACAGTATTACCAAATTTTACGGTATCATAAGATCCAGTTCCCAAAATTATTCTTTTTACCTCATTTTCTTTTAGCATTTTAATCACTCCAATTATCGTCTATCTAGTAAAATAGTTATAAATTTTTAATTTGACCAATTTTTTTACTAAGATTATCAATAATTACTTCTCTATTTTTACCATAACTAGTATCAATTAATTTAATTTTACTATTAATGCATTCTTCTTTTAACTTCTTATTAAGCTCTAATATTTCTTTAATATCTTTGTCTTAAAGATTATTTTCTTTAATAAACTTGACGATATCACCGTTGACTTCTTGAATTCTTTTATCACTTTCTAACTCTTTTAGACTAAACCACTTAAAGTTAATATTATTAATCGTAAAAGTATCATCTTGAATAACAGAATTTTCTTTTAAAGTCACTTCATAGAAGAAATGTTGATATTCTTTATTGATTCTATCTTTAACTGAATACTTCTTATGAATTTTATTAAACTTATAACTAATCTCTTGAGGCTCTACTCCAAGAATATTATTAACTGTCTCTCTTACTTTAGATATATCTAACTTGCTTGTAACTTTACAATTTGGAAAAAGATAACTCTGCCAGTTAGGTTCATAGTATTGTAAGTATTTTCCTTCCTTATTCTTAATAACTATTATGGCATGTTTTCTAGGAGACTTCTTTTCTTCTAGTACTTTATCTTCTGTAGCATTTTTCTTAATAAAATTTACTAACTCAACACAAGTTTTATAGACTTTAGAGTTTTCACCATACCGAGACTTAATATCTTCTAAACGACCATTGTAACCAATATCTTGACCATACTTATCAATTTGCATATCGGCTTGATTTAAAATATCTAAAAAGATTGATGAATATTCATTTTGAATAAGACCGTGATAATAGACTTCTTGCCAATACTTATAACCATTTCTTTTAAGAATTAAGCCTCCTTTTATTTGATGGTTAGAACCCTCCCCAAATTTATAACCAATATCATGATTAATTCCAAGAGTAAATAAATCTTCTAAGTCTTCGGGACTTAATCCTTTTTTAGTACCTATCTCTACCATTTTATTAGCAACCCCTAGACTATGTAGAATTCTATCGTTATCCATATATCCTCCTTAAATTTATTAATAAGATTTTACCATTTATCTTATGGCTTGTAAATTTAAGAATGAATTTCTTAAGCAAAAAAAGCACAACAATCACCCAGAGGTTGGATAATCATTGTACTTCTTTAAAGTTTCACTAGCCATAAAAGTAAGGGTAAATTTTGGTTTTTAGTATGAATTCTTCTTAGAAATGGAGGCTAGTATCAATTAAGATTCCCTAATTACTCTCTTCATCATCTAAAATAGTTTCTTCGGTGCGCTTAGATGATAAAAATGTTATGGATTCAGCAATTACTTCGGTACTATAACGAGTATTGTTTTCACTATCTTTATAAGTGCTAACTTGAATTCGCCCTTTAATACCGAGTAAATCGCCAGACTTACAATATTCTTTAGCATTCAAGGCAGCATTATTCCATAAAACCACCCGAATAAAATCAGTTTCATAAATGCCATCAACGTTCTTAAATTTCCGAGGGACAGCCAAGGTTACCAAGGCTCTTTTTTTGATGGAATCAGTCTCTATGACTTCTAAGTCTTTTGTAAGTCTACCGACTAAAACTACTTGATTTATCATTTATTACCTCCTTTCTTGGGGTAGATTACCAAGATTAGGTATTTATTGCAAATGACTAATTTTAATCTTTAGAAGTTTTTTTAATTCTAAACTTTTAACTTTCCTAGTTAAACTTAACATTTAGAAATAAATGTTCTTTTAAATTATCTCTTTGGTACATCGATTAAAAAATCTATGGAAAAGATTCCTATATAAATAATGAAAAATTTCTTAGATGATTATATTCTTATAGATATATAGAATAGATGTTTTTTCTCCTTTTGACAAGAAAAACTTTAAAAAAAAATTCCCATTATAGGAATTATTCTTTAATTAAACGATTTAGTTCGACAGCATACTCCATTGGTAGTTCGTTTTTAAAATCAGTGATGAAACCCATGATTAAGAGTTCACGAGCTTGGTCTTCTGTTAAACCCTTACTACATAAATAAAAAAGTTTATCGGCATCTAATTTAGACACGGTGGCTTCATGGGTAAGCTTAGAACTTTGGTTTGCAACAATATTTTTAGGAAAAGTATCACTCTTCGATAAATCATCAAGGATAATGGTATCGCATTTAATTGTAGCTTCCGAGTTAAAAGCATTTTTCGTTATTCTAGTGGTACCGCGATAGTTAGCAATGCCACCAGCTTCGGCAATCGATTTACTGATGATACTGCTCTTCGTATTTTTACCTAAATGAATCATTTTAGCACCCGCATCTAGAACTTGGCCAGCCTTAGCATAAGCAATACTGATGGAATTACCAACCGCATTGTCACCCTTTAAAATACAAGATGGATACTTCATTGTAAGCCCACTACCAATATTACCATCAACCCATTCCATCAAGCCCCCATCTGATACAATAGCGCGCTTAGTAACAAGATTATATACATCAGTTGACCAGTTTTGAATCGTGGAATAACGACATTTAGCATTTTTACCAACATAGATTTCGACAACTCCAGCATGAAGAGAGGTTTTGGAGTAAGCAGTAGCGGTGCAGCCTTCGATATAAGAAAGTTCAGCCTCATCATCAACGATGATAATAGTATGTTCAAATTGCCCTAAAGACTCAGTTTCAATGCGAAAATAGCTCTGAAGTGGTTTATCAACTTTAACTCCTTTAGGAATATATATGAAAGAACCACCCGACCAAACGGCATTATTTAAAGCTGTATATTTATTTTCATTAAATTTTACAAGATTATTAAAATACTTCTGAAAAAGTTCTGGGTATTTTTTTAGGGCATCATCGGTCGAAGTAAAGATAATCCCGTTACCAATTACTTGGTTGTGGTAGAAGACTTCCGATTCATACTGATTAGTAACGCCTCCTAAATACTTCTTTTCGGCATCAATAACTCCTAAATCATCAAAAGTAGTCTTAATATTACAAGCTACTTTGTCCCATTTATTAGTCATTTCTTTAGTTTTGTCTTTATAATAACAAATTTCATCAAAATTTATATGAATATCAGGCCCAAAGTTAGGTTCATCCTGACTTAGAAAATTTTCGTAACTTTGAAGACGATGTTCTAACATCCAAGATGGTTCTTGTTTCTTCTTTGATAAGTTGATAATAAATTCTTTATTTAATTTTTCTTTCATAACAATCACGAACCATATTATACTATAATATTGAAAAAATAGAAATTGTTTGTTAAAATTATTTTAGAATAGAGGGTATAGTCATGAATGGTAATGCTTCTAAATATACAACTCCGATGGACAAAAGTAGTGATAATATAAGTTTTATTAATTATTTAAAGAATTTTTTTCCAGTCTTTAATGAATTTTCCTTTACTGATAATTATTTAGTCTTTGAGAATAATAAATTATCTTTACAAGGATTTGATATTAAAGAAATATTTTATGATAGTGCTAACTCCTTTTATAAACATTTAAGAGAAGATTTATTAAGTGCCAAAAAAATTTTTAGAATATTTAGAGTCTATGAGAATAAAAATATGTATTTTGAATATGAAAATAAATTTTATGAAAATTTTGGTAGTGATGCTGATTTTGTTGATCGCTATAATGAATATTTTTATAATCTAATGCTATTCTTTGAGTATTTAACAGAAGAATTAAAAAGGTTTTTAGGAACTTTTGTTAATCGAATTATGATAATTCAAAGTGATATTAATTACACTGATAATATCAGATTAGCTAAAGAAGTTGATTTTTATAATGATGCGTTATTAAAATTAAATGATGCTTCTCTAGATAATAATAGTAATAATAAGCACAAGAGTTTAGTTAAAGTTTTAACTAATGGTTATCAAAATAATGAGACAGGAGCGGAATATGATCCTAGTATTGAAGAATTAAGACCACTTTCTAGAGCTGGATATCTAAACATATTCGTTAATATTTTATTGATTTTAAGTATTGGTATTGTCTTTGGATCAATAATTTTTATAAGTGCCATCTCCTAAAACTTGATTTTTTAGTCAAGTTTTTTTACTACCTGCATATATATTTTCTAGGAGGAAATTATGGAAATTTTAAAAGTATCATCAAAATCAAATCCTAGTAAAGTAGCGGGAGCGATTGCGAATATTTTCAGAGAAAATGGTAATGTAGAATTACAAACAATTGGTGCCGGCTCTTTAAATCAAGCGGTAAAAGCGGTAGCCATTGCCAGAGGTTTTTTAGCGCCAGCTGGTATTAATATTGGTATTGTTCCGGCATTTAACGATGTTTTAATTAATGGTGAAGAAAAAACGGCTATAAGATTGTTAATAAATATTTTAAAATAAAATTCTTCAAAAAAAATCTCAACAAAGAGATTTTTTTAGTTATCACGGCTTTTACCAAATATTTCTATTAATCTAATAAATAAATTAATAAAATCTAAATATAATTGTAAAGCCCCATATATAGCAAGATTATCTTCAGGTATTAAATCAAACTTTTCTGTATTCATAATGACTTTAACATCATAAGCAGTATAACCAACAAAAAGAATTATACCGATAATTGATAAAACAAAATCAACAGTTGAACTACCAATAAAGATATTAATAATTCCACAGATGATAATACCAATTAAACCCATAAATAAATAGGTACTAAGTTTGCTTAAGTCCATCTTCGTTACTATTCCTAAAGCAGCAAAAATAGCAAAGACAATAGCAGTCACTAAGAAGATGAAAATTAATGAGGCTACATCAAATTCAACAAAATAAGTTGAAAAGAATAAACCATTAACAAACGAATATAAGATAAAGCTTGCCCTAGCTACTCCCGGACTCATTTTACTAATTCTAAACGATAGAAATAAGACAAGGGCTATCTCCATAATAAGGATACCTAAAAGTCCAGGTCCTGATAACACATTAATAAGGATATTCTCATTATGAGAAACAAGAAAACCAGTCCCAAAAGTTACTAGGAGCCCTAATACCATCCAACCAAATACTTTGGTTAATAATTTATTATTCATTCTTCCTCCTCTTAATCATTATACAATAGATAAGAAAAAAAGTCCAAAGAAGCTATTTTCTTTGACTTAGATTAATAAAACGAACGCTACAAATTTTATAATAGGCATAAATTCCCAAAATGGCATAAATCAAATTGAAGAAAAGGGTCCAAATGTTAATTATAATCCCTAAAACTTTAGCATCTTTAATAAAATTAAATAACTTTGGTCCTAAGTCAATTATTAATTCTACTGGAAACTTAAACACAATAATTACTAAGGCAATTATCAATAATTCAAAAATAAAGGCAATAATATTAATTAAGTCTGTATGCGTTAAAAAAGTAAAGATTTCTTTTACTAGTTCTTTTAAACTTAAGGGAGTTTTACTTTCTGTTACCATTTTTTCTTCTTTAGTTTTAGGCAATTCAAATTCATTCACTTTATTTCCTCTTTTCTATTCTTAATATTATTCTAACATACTTTAGCCTTTAATTTCTAAAATATTTTCGATAGCTTTAATGATAGCTAATTTTCCATAATCATAAGTAATACCACCCTGCAAGTAAGCAATATAAGGACTTCTTATCGGACCATCACAGCTAATTTCGATAGATGAGCCTTGAGTAAAGGAGCCACTAGCCATAATTATTTCATCATCATAGCCTGGAGTAGCCACTGGAATTGGTAAGACATTACTATCAATAGCACTCGCACTTTGAATTCCTTGAACAAATTTAATTAACAAATCGGGATTATTAAAGATAACTCTGGTTACGATATCACTTCTTTTTTCATTATATCGAGGATGTACTTCGTAGCCTAATTTTTCTAAGATAAAGCTTGCCAACATTCCCGTTTTTAAACTGCTTTTAACGGCAGATGGAGCTTGGTAAAGACCTTGTAAGAAAGAACGATTAAGACCAAGAGATGGACCAATAGCCTTGCCTTCTCCTGGGGCCGTTAAACGTTCGGCACAAAGGTTTACTAGGTCTTTGCGGCCAACGATATAAGCACCCGTACTAGCGATTCCAGCACCGAGATTTTTAATTAGAGAGCCAACCATAATATCTGCACCAACATTTAGCGGTTCTTTCGTACTTACAAATTCACAGTAACAATTATCAACCATAATAATAGTTTTTGGACTAACTTCTTTGATTAGCTTACAAACTTTAGCGATTTTTTCAATGTCAATTGTGTCTCTGTTAGCATACCCAACACTTCTTTGAATTTCGATAACTTTAACAGGATTAGTTTTTAAATAGGCAGCAATTTTATTATAATCGAAGTCGTTATTTACTAAGGCAATCTGATCATATTTAACTTGAAAGGCTTTTAAACTACTAGGATTTTCTCTAAGACCAATAACTTCATCTAAGGTATCATAAGGTTTACCATTTATAGACAAAAGTGTGTCTCCTGGTCTTAAAAGGCCAAAAAAACATACTGTTAGAGCGTGCGTTCCACTGATAAGTTGAGGACGTACTAAAGCATCTTCTCCTCCCAAGACATCAGCAAAAATTTTTTCGATTTTATCACGACCGATATCATCATAACCATAACCATTAGTGCCACAAAAATCTAACGCATTAACATTATTTTCTCTAAAAGATGTTAAAACTTTCTTGCTATTAAGAAAACTAATGTCATCCAATTCTTTAAATTTTTCTTGATTGTTACTTTCAAACTCTTCAATGAGTTTTAAAATATTATTCATTATATACACCACCATCTACCCGTATTACGGTATCATTAATATAACTTGCATCCCTACTGATAACAAATTTTATGACTTTACTGATTTCTTCTGGCTTTGCAAATCTTTTTAATAAGATTTTTCTTTCTTCGGCTTCTTTAAATTTTGGATACAAAGAGGCATTCATCTTTGTATTAACCCAACCAGGAGCAATAGTATTTACTCTGATTGGTTTTAAGTACTTAGCAAAGTTATGCATCAGAGAAATAACACCGGCTTTAGAAGCATCATAATCAATTGATTCAATATAAGGCGTATCAATTCCATTAGTACTACTAATAAAAAGAATATTACCATCATTAGCTATTTTTTTACTAAGTAACTTAGTTAAATAGTAAGTTCCCGTTAAGTTAGTATCTACTACTCTTTTAAATTCTTCATAAGTTTTATCTTCAAAAGAATTATCTAAACTAATAGCAGCATTATTTATTAAGACATCTAAGGACTCAATATGTTTAGCTAAATCTTCTATACTTTCTTTATCATTCAAATCAAGATAATACCCTTTTATATTAAGAGTCTCTTCTAACTCTTTGGCTTTCTTCTCATTATGATAATAAGTAAAAATAACTTCATAATCCTTAACTAATTCTTTTAAAGTGGCATACCCAATCCCACTGGTAGCCCCCGTTATTAAAACTTTTTGCATAGTTATACTCTCCTTTATTTAAATTTTTTTCGGTCAAACTAACTATATCACATTTATTTTAAAAAGTGGTTGCTTTTAAAGCAACATTTGCATTTTTTGATAATTTTTTTCTTTTAGGGATAGTAAAAATATTCTTATAGTTTTTTAAAGACTTTTAAAAAGAAATTTGCTACAATGGATTTGTGATATTATGAAAGCAAAAGAATTTATAAATAAATATTTAATATGGATTATTTTGGTCTTAGGACTCCTGCTATTTTTTTACTTAGTAAGATTAATAAATGCTAATACTATTAGTGTTCTAGATAATTATATCTATAATATTATTAAGGGTTTTATAAGTCCTAAAATGACTCCGATAGTTAAATTTATTACTGAATTTGGCAATTATACAGTGATGATTCCGGTTATTATTTTATTTTATCTGTTTAATAAAGATAAAAGTTTCAATAGATATTTTACCATTAATTTAGTAGCTATATTCACTAGTAATTTTATTGTTAAAAATATTATTCGTAGAGATAGACCAATTGATATAAATTTAATTATTGAGAATGGCTTTAGTTTTCCTTCGGGACATTCAATGGTATCATTTGCCTTTTATGGATTTATCATTTATTATGTATATTGTTCCCATTTAAGTAAGCTAGGGAAAACTATTATTATAAGTATTCTGACTTTATTAGTCTTAATGATTGGTCTAAGTAGAATCTATCTAGGAGTTCATTATGCAAGTGATGTGATTGGTGGTTTTGTTTTAGCCTTAGTCTATTTAATTATTTTTATTAAATATATCTATAAAAAAGAAAAGAAAATTTAAAGATTGTAAGAATTACCCTACAATCTTTTTAATTTGTTGTTTAATTTCTGTTAAATTTTTTTCTTCCAAGATGTTATTTAAAGTTTGTTTGATACTATATAAATGAAGATTTTCTTCATAGTTATTTAACTTTTCTTCCACTTTTTTTAAAGTATTATGAACACCCGTCCTTGTAATATTTAGATTATCTCCAATTTCACTAAGTGATAAATCTTCATAATAATAATACTTAAATATCTCTTGTTCTCTACTCGTAAGTAAGACTTCATACGTATCATATAAATTAATTAGTTCTACCCTATTCATTAGATTATCCCTTCTATGTTTCCATCATCATCTATATGCATATTTAGATAATTACTATTTTTACTTAGTCCCGGTAAGGTTATAACATTTCCCATATAAACAACAATAAAACCAGCTCCATTATTCAATTTAATATCTGTTACATATATAGTATAGTCTTTAGGATATCCCAATAATTCTTTATTGTCAGAAATTGACATAGGAGTTTTACTAACACAGATAGGATATTTATCTAGATGTAACTTTTCTAGATGTTTTATCTTCTCTAAAGCAATACTTGTATAAGAGACCTCTTTGGCATGATATATTTTCTTTGCAAGAATCTTTATTTTCTCTTCTATTTTCTTATCATCAGCATATAACTTCGTAATAGTTTTCTCTTTATCACATAATCTTACTACTTCCCTAGCAAGTTCTATTCCACCAGTTGAACCTTTACTATAAGTATCATTAACGGCAAAAGAAACCCTATTCTTTTGGCACAACTTTTCAATAAGACTTATATCTTCTTTAGAATCATCATTAAATTTATTTAAAGAAACTAAAATATTATCACTAAATAGATGCATATTATCTATATGAGCTTGTAAGTTAGATAATCCATCTTCTAAAGACCCATTTCCATTGTATTTTAAAGCTCTAATTGTCGCATTAATAATAATTAAATCAGGATAAAATCCTCCTTTAGGACATACAATATCTAAGAATTTTTCGGCTCCTAAGTCAGAGCCAAATCCAGCCTCTACCACCGAATAAGAAAAATTATTAAGTCCAGTTTTAATAGCTCTAATAGAAGCCGTTCCATGAGCAATATTAGCAAAAGGTCCCCCATGAATAATAGCTAAATTGTGTTCTAAAGTCTGAACCACATTAGGATTTATGGCCTCTTTTAGAAGAATACAGATAGCATCAGTAGCTTTTAAATCTTCTACAAAGATAGGTTTATCATCTTTATTATAGGCAACAATAATCTTCTTAACCATTTTCTTTAATTCTTTAAAATCAGAAGCAAGACAAAGGCAAGCCATTAACTCACTAGCTACCGTTAAGATGAAATGTTCTTCTCTTTTGTAACTAGAATTAATCGTAATATTTCTCAAAGCTCGATCATTTACCTCGATGGTTCTGGGAAACACTACGTCTTTGATATTTAACTCATTTCCTTGAAAGATATGATTATCAATGATGGCACTCAACAAGTTATTAGCATTATTAATTGCACTCATATCCCCCGTAAATTGAAGATTAATCTCACTTTCAGGAACAACTTTAGCAAGACCACCCCCAGTAGCACCTCCTTTAGTTCCAAAAACAGGTCCTAAAGAAGGTTCTCTGAGAATAGCCACGGCATCCATGCCAATTTTATTCAAAGAATCTACAAGTCCGATAACCGTAGTAGTCTTTCCTTCACCATAAATAGTCGGACTTATACTAGTCACTAGGACTAATTTTCCCACCTTATCTCTAGTCTTTAGGTTATCAACATTTAATTTAGCAATATATTTCCCATAGTTTTTAATATCATCATCAGAAATATGATATTTATTTAAAATGTTATTAATAGGTTTTAATTCAATATTATTTGTCAATTTACATCATATCCTTAAATAAACCATAAATATAAGATTCAATATCAAATGGTTTTAAATCTTCCATCTTTTCTCCAAGCCCAATAAACTTAACCGGAATATTAACTTCTTCTTTAATTGCTAAGACAATGCCTCCCTTAGCTGTTCCATCTAATTTCGTTAGAACAATCCCGGTTATATTAGTAATTTCTTTGAAGGCTTTTGCTTGCATAATGCCATTTTGACCAGTAGTGGCATCAATTACTAAAAGAGTTTCATGGGGAGCATCAGGTATAAACTTAGCAATGACTTTATTCATCTTTTCTAACTCTTTCATTAGATTAACTTTATTTTGTAAACGACCAGCTGTATCAATTAAAACAATATCAGCTTGTTCCTCTTTAGCTTTTACCAAACCATCGTAGATAACGCCAGCAGGATCAGTATTTTCTTTACCATAAAATATTGATTCAGAACGTTCAGCCCAGACTTTTAGCTGTTCAACCGCACCGGCCCTAAAGGTATCAGCAGCGATTAGCATAACTTTTTTTCCTTCATTATGATACTTATAAGCTAATTTACCTATAGTAGTTGTTTTGCCAACGCCATTAACGCCAACCATTAAGATAACAGTGGGTCCATTAGGAGCTATGTTTACCTTATCAGTAATATTTTCACCATTTACATAGATGATAAATAATTCATCGACAATAACTTCATTAAGATATTTAGTATCTGTAATATTTTCTTTCTTAACTCTTGCTCTTAATCTATCTAAAAAGTTTTCAACGGTATTAACTCCAATATCAGCCATTATTAGAATTTGCTCTAATTCTTCAAAATAGGCTTCATCAATCTTCGTATATTTAATTCCTAGGACATTCAACTTCGAAACAAACTCATTTCTGGTTTTTTCAAGTCCTTTGCTATAACTTTCTACCTCTTCTTTAGTTTCTACTTCTTTTTCTTTATTGTTTACTATTTTCTTTAATTTATCAAAAAATCCCATATATTTCACTTTCTTTCTAATAATTTATTATATCTTAAAATTAGCCTAAAAAAAAGGAATTATCCTTCTTTTTCTAGATAAATTCCAAAAATAATTATTTAACCTCACACGTTCCATCCGGAATATAAATCTTAATATCAGTATAACTACCATTATTGTATTTATAAGCATAGATAGTCCCACTACAAGCATTATCCTTATCATCAAAGATACCATTATTTTCTAAAAAAGAAATATCATAGTCTTTAACACATCTTTTTCCTTGATTAAGATTAGCCTTGGCAGTATTGATATCATTAATCTCAAAATCACAAGCACTCAAAGAAATTTTTTTCAAAGATACTTGTTCTTTAACATATCCAGTAGTAGCATCTCTTAAATTATTTATAACTATTTCCGTTGTATTTTTCTTCGACCCATGTAAAAGACTAATAATATTTGGAGTAGCCACCGTTGCTAAAACAGCTAATATTACAATAACCACTAATAACTCCACTAAAGTAAACCCATTTTTTTTCATAACTCTCCTAAAATTTACTTCCTTTAAAACCAAATTTAGAACCCTTAGCTCCTTTAGCACCACTATATCCTGCTAAAATATTAGAGTCAAAAGAATGAACTTTATTATTATTATCTTGATAATTTTTAATTCCTATTTTTATAATATCTTCTAGTAATTCAGGATATTTCTTACCCTTTGGCTCCCATAGATAAAATGATAATGATCCGGGAATAGCATTAATTTCATTGATATAAACTTTATTATCACTCTTATCAATTAAAAAGTCGATACGGCATACCCCAGATAAACCGGCAGCTTTAAAAGCTTCTTTAGCAATACTTTCAACTTCACTTTGCATTTTCTTGCTAATATTAGCAGGAATCTTACGACCGAGACTAGCCATTCCCTTACTAGGTGTATTTTTAGTATTTCCAATATATTTATCTTCATAAGTTAACAAATGATGAATAGTTGTTACTTCTTCAATAGCTGATACTTCTTGATATTTGTAGTCTCCTAAAACCGAAATGTTTACTTCAGTTAAATTTTCAACTGCATGTTCAACTAAAATTTTCTTATCATAAGAAATAGCTTCTTCTATAGCACTTTTTAATTCTGTTTCATTCTTAGCAAAATTAATTCCTACTGAACTTCCTAAAGTAGCTGGTTTAACAATCAATGGGTATTTTAACTTAGCACATTCTTTTAAGATTTCACTTTCTTTAGCACTAAAATCCGTATCATAAAACCAAGTAAAAGCTGTCATAGGGATATTTTTACTTTGGAAAACTAACTTTTGTGTCACCTTATCTTGAGCTATACTTGATGATGCTACATCAGATTCACAATAAGGAACCCCTATCGTCTGCAAGTAACCTTGTAAGGTCCCATCTTCCATATTAGTACCATGACCAATTGGCAAGATTAGTTCAATTTCTGTTACATATCTTTTGAAAAGACCTTTAGTCTGTAAATAGAATTTTCCTTTCTTATTAACAAGATTAACATTGCTAGTATATCTTTTTAATAAATCCATATCAGTATAGGTATCCATATCTTTTAGGATTTCTCCTGTATACATTTCTCTATCTTTAGCAATATAAATGGGTATTACATCATATTTTTCTTTATCAATGGCTTGCATTGCCTGTACAGCCGAGATAACACTTACCTCATGTTCAACGGAAACGCCGCCAAAAATTACTCCTAATTTTATATTCATATTAAACTTCCTTTCTTCATTTACTCATTATAAGTATCTGGTAAATCATTTTCATATAAGGCATAAATGTCTTTAGCCCCTTTTAATTTATTAACCAAAATATAAGTCTGACGGACATCATTAGTAATGATAATACGATCTTTATCATATTTTTTAGCCATCAACCCTTCATAGATTGGTTTTGTTTGTTTTTCGCCAACGAGAATTACGTAGTCCGCAACCGAACTTATTTCTTCGCCGAACTCTTTATTATATCTTTCTTCTTCAGCCCCCAATTCCACCATTCCGGGAGTTACAACAACCTTGTCACCTGGCATCATACTTAAGACTTCAAGAGCAACTTTAGCTCCTACAGGATTACTATTATAAGCATCATCAATCTGATACATGCCCCCAATTTTCTTAAGTTCAAGACGATGTTCGATGGGTTTTATTTTACTAACAGCAGCTTGTAATTTGGGAATAGAAATTCCAAACTCATAACCAACCGCCACTGCCGAAACAATATTGGAGATATTATGACGTCCTAAAAGACGAGTTTGAAATTCATAAGCTTTATTCTCACTCTTAAAGAAGATTTTAAAAGTTGAGCCTTTATCACTACACTTAGTATCCAGGCAATAAAAATCAGCTTTTTTATTATTAACAGCATACCAAACTACTCTAACTTTATTTTGTAAATCATAATTAACTTGTAGGGGATCATCCATATTAAGAAAAGCAATTCCATCACTAGGTAAGCTTTCAATAAGTTCAAATTTGGTCTTGATAATATTTTCTTGACTCCCAAAAGTTTCTAAATGAGCTTTACCTATCGTTGTTAATAACCCGTATTTAGGATGCACCAAATTACAAGCATTTTTAATTCTTCCAACCCGGTAAGCTCCCATCTCGGCAATAAATATTTCATCAAACTTAGTTAAATCATTATTAATGGTAGTCATAAGTCCAACATCCGTATTAAAATTTTTAGGTGTCGGATGGGATATATAATCCATAGAAAGAATCTCATTTAGAATATTCTTACTACTAGTCTTCCCATAAGAACCTGTAATTCCAATAACTTTTAAATCTTTATAAGATGCTAACTTATCTTCTGCCATATGCCAAAACTTCTTATAAATACCCTTTTCAATCGGATCATTAATTAACTTTACTAGATAAACAACATAGTAATTTAGTACCAATAACAAGGATGCGATAGTAATTAAAATTCTCGCATTATTCTTAAAGATTAAATAAATCACTAAAGGAAGAAGATTTAGTATATATAAAGTTATTATTTGTCTTTTAACTCGTGCAGTTTTTACTAATGGTTTCTTCGCTTTTTCGACCATAATTGAATACTTTATTACTTCGCTATCAAATAGATAGATGATAGCACTGATAATAAGAAGTACTTTACCAAGAATATTACCCGTAAATAAACTAATTACAGCTAAAATAGCTCCTAGGATATCATAATGCTTTAAAGCCTGTTCTTTATTCTGTTGAAGCCATTTTAAATAACGATTATTTTCATTATAAAGATTTTGCTGTAACATATGTAAAGATTTTCTTGACTTTACAGTCATACTATAAAAAATAATTAAAAAGATTAAAATATTTAATATCATTTCCTACCTCCTATGAAATTTATTAAAACATTAGTAACATAATCAATTCGTTCTAAATAAGCATAATGCGTAGCCCCCGGTAGCTCGATTAAAGCCCCATCTTTTAAAATAGATTCTAACTTTTTGGCTAGCTCTAATGGTGCTGCTGTATCAAGGGTTCCCCAAATAAGTAGGGTTGGTGCGGTAATCTTTTTGGCGCACTCACTTAAATCCTGATTAATAGTATTTACTAAGACTGTACGCATTACTGGTGTCGCATTTTTATAGTCAGTAGACCCAATATACTGTTTGGCTAGTTCAACTAAATCTTTGGTAAACGGAATTTTCTTTAGAGTCTTTAAAACTTTTTCTTTAAAATTAGGTTTATACTCACGAATGCAAGGAGCACCAAAAAGAATTACTTTTCTAGTTTCATTACGAGACGCATAGACAATGGATATCCTACCTCCAAAAGAATGACCAATCATAACAGGATTTTTAATACTCAAAGATGCTAAAAAGTCTTCAAGTAACTTGGTATATCCGAAGATATCCGTATTCATATCAGGCTCACTAGATGCGCCAAAGCCTGGTAAATCGATGATTGTAATTCGATAAAGATTTTTATTATTTTTATCATTAATCATCTTTAAGGCTAAAGGTCTCATCATTTCCATATTTTGTCCCCATCCATGGAGCATCACAATATCTAAGGAACCATTACCTATCTGGTCATAAAATATATGTTTATTATTAATAACTGTTTCCATAAAATTTCCACCTAATTAATTATAACACGACTTTGAGATTTTATTATGATTTTATGGTTATTTTTAAATAAAAATATGTCCATTGACACTTTAGAAAATTTGCGATATTATCCTATATAAATAATGAAAATATTCCTAGACGTTTATATTCTCAAGAAGAAAGAAAAAGGCAAAAAAAAGAATAAGAATTAGATAAAATAATCAAAATTATGCTAAAAACCCGATTTACAAAAGGGGCCATTTATGGTAATATTAACTAGCGAAAGGAAGTAAATAAGATGAAAAAGACAAAAATTATTTGTAGTATTGGTCCTTCTACACAAATTTGGGAAAATTTCAAAGGAATTGTAGAAGCTGGTATGAATGTTGCACGTATCAATTTCTCACATGCAACACTTGAAGAAAGAGAATTAGATTTATCTTTAATTAAACGTGCTAATGAAGAGATGGGCGCTAATATTGGTATTTTATTTGATACTAAAGGTCCAGATTTAAGAACTTGTACTTTTGATGGAGATTACATCGAACTTGTTAAAGGAAAGACTATTCGTATCGTTGAAGAAGATGTTTTGGGAAATGCGGAGAGAATTTCGTTTAATTATAAAGGAATTCTTAAGGATTTAGAAGTTGGACAAGCTATTCTTTTAGATGATGGTTTCTATAAATTAGTAGTTGTATCTAAAGAAGATGATGGTCTTACTTGTGAAATCATTAATGGTGGTACAATTAAATCACGTCGTGGTGTTTGTATTCCTGGTGTTAAACTTAATGTTCCATTTATTTCTGATGCTGATAGAGAAGATATTAAATATGCTTGTGAACATGATGGTGACTACATTGCTGTATCATTTGTTAATACTGCAGAAGATGTTAAGGCTGTTAGAGACCTATGTAAGGAATTTGGTCGTAAAGATATGATTATTATTTCGAAAGTAGAAACTCAATATGCTATCGACAATCTTCAAGAAATCGTTGATGCTTCTGACTATATTATGGTTGCTCGTGGGGACTTAGGAATTGAAACAGGTCTAGAAAATTTACCTTTATATCAACAAAGAATGATTGATATGTGCCATAAGAATGGTAAAGGTGTTATCATGGCTACCCAAATGATGACTTCAATGAAGGAAAATATTCGTCCTACTAACGCTGAAGTTACTGATGTATCTAATGCTGTTTTAGCTGGCTGTGATGCCATTATGACTAGTGATGAAACTACTATGGGTAAGTATCCAGTAGAAACTATAGAGTATATGGCTAAGATTGCTGTTAATGCTGAAAAAATCACTAAATACAATCTTGCAGATTACAAATTAAGAGGTACAGATATTCATAATACTATTTGTAAGTGTGCTGTTGACGCTACTTTAGAATTGCCTATTAAAGCTATCGTTGTATCTACTAAAGAAGGTAAAAGTGCTTTAGACGTATCTTGTCTAAGACCAAATGCTTACATTATCGCTACTGTTGAAAATGAAAAAATGGCTCGTATGTTAGCACTTAAATGGGGTGTTTATACTAAAGTCGTTGGTGTTTCTAAGAATACAGATGATTTAGTAAGTGACAGTGTTAAAGCTGCTAAAGAAATATTAAACTTAAAATACAAAGATTTGGTTTGTGTTGTAGGTTCTGTTCCTGAAGAAGCTCATACTAACTTCTTAAAAATTGAAGAAATCTAATTTAATTAGATAATTAAAAGTCCAGACTGCCTGGATTTTTTTTATGCCCAAAAAAATTAGAGGTAGGTCCTCTAATTAAATATTTAATGATACTAACTGACTATCCATAATTGAGTATAAGAAACAATGAACAGGTAAATTAGTTATTTCTTCAATATATTTTTTATAGCCACTAAGTTGCGCAAGATAAGCCTCATCAGTTGTATGTTTTAATTTATAATCAACAATTACTACCTCATTACTTTTAATTAAAAGTAAGTCAATAATACCATGTTTTTCTGAAAAATTATCCTCGTAGATAAATTCATATTCTTTAAAGATTTCTTTACTGTTCTTAAGAATACCGGTATTAATAAAATTCTTTAGACAATTAATCTCAAAAGCATTAAAATCTTGATAATCAGGATTATTAAAATCCGTTATCTCCAAAAGATAATGCATTCTTAAACCTAATTCAATATTTTTTTCTTCTTCTTTTGTCCTAAGAGTATTAGTATTCTTAGAAAAATGGCTACTAGTAATAAGCTTACTATCAGGATGATATTCTTCAATTTCAATTAGTCTACCTGGCTCTGATTTTAAAATTTCCAAATCTTTTTTAATAGATAAATTATAATCTTTAGTTAGATTAAGACTGTCAAGATTTATATCTTTTAAATAAGGCTTTAAATAATCATAAATAGAATTTAACATATCTTGAAAACTACGATAACTGTTACGAGTTTCATTATCTATAACCCCATTTACTTTATAAGCTAATTCATCTTTAGAAAACTCTCCTACCAAGATCATCTTTTCACGGGCTCTTGTTAAAGCTACATAAAATAATCTTAATCTTTCACTTATTTCTTCCAAAAGATATTTATTTTTTAACATCATCTTGATAATCGTACTATGAATACCATTCTTAACATACGGAGTTATAAATCCTAGATTATTATCATAGTAAAATTTATTTTTCAAGTCATCAATATTAAACTTTTTAGACAAACCGGTAAAATAACAAACAGGATATTCTAAACCTTTAGAAGCATGTATAGTCATTATTTTTACCGAATTAGATGCTTCTTTGTTTAAAGATAACTTAATATCTAAGCCTTTTTCGTAAACTTGATTTAGATAATCTGAAAACTCATAAGGAGTATAACCAAAAGATGCAGCATTTTCAGCAATTTTCCCTATCGAATCAATAGTAACCATATGTTCGGAAATATTACCTGTAGTAATAAAAGATGCTTCAAAGTTAAATTTTGCAATAATTTTCTGATAAAGTCTGTCATTAGGCAAAGTGTCTAATTCCTTAACTAATTCATACAAATTTTGATAAATCTTGGTTTCAGCGAATGTACGATTACTTATAACTTTAAGAATATCTTTATCACTCATATTGAATAAATAACTTCTAGCAACTGCCATAAAAGAATAGGAAAACATAGTGCCAAAATCTTTCTTTTTGATAAGTATTAAAAGATTATAAATATTCTTAATTATAGAAATATCTATAGAATCACTGATGGTCTTGTCACGATAAATGGTAATCGGAATATTCAAATACTCAAAAATTTTCTTATATAAATTGAAATTACTTGAGCGGTCCATTAAGATAACAAAGTCCCCATAATTTACTGGTCTTCTTTGCATTGTCTCTTTATCCATCATTTCATAACCACTTTTTACTTTAGCATCAATATCACGAGCGACCGTAAAGATTTCTATCTCTTCCTTAGTATATTTAGAATCTTTATCATAAGTATAATTTAAAACTTCCATATTATAATTTTCTTGATTAACATCATTATATGGGGTTAGACCAAAAATCATTTGATGCGAACTTATATAATCAGCACCACCAATATAATTATCCATAAAAAGATTAAACATCATATTAATATTATTTAAAACTTCACTTCGACTACGGAAGTTTTTATTTAAATCTATTTTCATCCCACCAATATTATTTTGGTAGCTTTCGTACTTACTCTTAAAAAGATTGGGATTAGCATTACGGAAGCGATAAATAGATTGTTTAATATCCCCAACCATATAAACATTATTATTTTCAATAAGAGAAATAAAAATATCCTGAATATCATTAGTATCTTGGTATTCATCTATCAAAATTTCTTTATATTTATTTTTCATTTCTTTAGCAACTTTTGGATTATCCTTTAAGATATTAATAGCCATTTTAGCAATATCTATAAAATCATAAGCATTGTTTTCTCTTTTAAAAGTTTCTATTCTTGTACTTAATTCTTGGATAATTTTAATAATTATTGTAACATAATCTTTTGTCAAATAAAGACTTTCTTTAATCTCATCAAGGGAATTATACTTGGTTAACTGGACTATTTCGATAACTAAATCTTTAACTTGGTTTTTTATAGCTTTGGTTACATCATCAGTTCCTCGCAAAGTAGGAAGTTTTAAAATACTTAATCTTTTTATTTCTAAATAATCCTTAGCATTTATTAACGGTCTTATGACCTCTTCCATCTTATCTTGAAAAGTATTATCGGTATAATGGTATAAATTATCAATCGTATTATTTAAGACCTCTAACCTATTTTTAATCAAATCAACATAGGAGTTAACAAGGATACCAATATTTTCTTCCTGATAATAATTATCAATATAAGAATTTAAAATTTCATCTTTATCATAACGATTATCTAACTTTTCATAAAGACTTAAAACAGAAGACCAAATTTCTTTATCATCTTTAACAGTAAAATCTTTAATTAGTTTTAAAAATAATGGATTTCTTTGTTGATATAATTCCTCAAAAATTTTAGTTAATACTTCTTCTTTCTTTAGTTCAATAATACTAGCATCAATAATATTAATATTCTTGGAAATATTCATTAAATAACTATATTTCTTTACTAAAGATAAGGCAAAAGAGTCAAATGTTGTGATATAAGCTAAATCAACTTTATCAAGTTCATCTTTTAGTTCGGGAACTTTTCTAATTTTACTACGGATACGGTCTTTCATTTCAGCGGCAGCCGCATTAGTGAAGGTTAAGACTAATAAATCATCAACGCTGATACCAGATTTAACGTGCTCTAAAACTCTTTCGGATAGAACGGCGGTTTTCCCGGAACCGGCACCTGCAGACACTATTATATTAGTGCCCTTTTTATAAATGGCATCACTTTGTTCACTCGTCCATTTTGGCATTATCATCATCTCCTAATATTTCTTTTCTTGTTTTGTATTCTAAATCGACAATATCTTCTTCTTTACGATAGCATAATTCTTTATATTTACAGAATTCACATCCAATAAGTTCACCTTTTAGTCTTTTGGGATTTATTGGAAAGTTGCCTTCTTCGATAGCTTCTACTACTTCATTGATACGTTCTTCAACAATAGCATCAATTTTTTCAATATCATCATCATTGAAGAGCTTAGCATAATGAGCAAAGCCTTTACTGGTAGTAGCCATTCCTTTAATGACCTCACTTTTTGTATAAGTAGAGTCAAATTTAATTATTTCTTCCTCGCTATTAAGAGAATAACCGTCTAATTTTAAAGCTTTTTTATTATCTTCTTCCAAAGAATCAGAATCCACCACTTTACCATTAAGAATTTTTTGAAGATAAAATCCTGTAATTCTAATATCTTTATGAAGTCCTCTTTTAGTCAAGTAGATATAAACAGGCAATTGTAAATGTAAACCATAGTTAATATTATCCAAAGTTGTCGGAACATATCCGGTTTTATAGTCAATGATAGCAACTAAATATTTACCATCATTATCTTCTAAATACTTAATCTTATCAACAAATCCTAAAAAGTTAATGGCAATTTTCCCGTCTTTATGCAGATTAAGTCTAGTCTCAGTTAAAGTTTGGTTATATAGAGATTTACTCTCTTGTTCTTTAATAGTCTTAATAATAAATTCTAAAGTTTGATATAAGTTATCAACGTAAAATTTTTCCTTATTAGTTAGTTCTCTTTTTTTTAAGTATTTAGTATATTCTAGAGACAAATCAAAGTTTTCATTGTACATTTTACTAAGGCAATCATGGAACAACGATCCTAAAAAAGCTGCAAACGTATCAACAAAAGGATCTAATTTCAAGATATTAGCAATATAAAAACGAAAAGCACATAAATAATAGTTATTCATTGCTGAGTAAGATAAGTTACTATGTCCTTTTAAGTAGTTATAAAGATCGGCAAAATCAATCTTAATATAGTGATTATCATAAGTGTTATAATTAATATCAGACATTGTAGTTAGTAAATCTTTTAACTCATCGTTTTTCTCGTTATATTTTAAATAACGGTCTAGGAAAGTTGCTAAAGCTAGGCGATTATAACTTTCAGAATAGATATAAGGATTATTTTCTTCTGTTACAACTTCAAGATTCATATCGTTAATAAGTGGACTAGGATAGTAGGTATTATAATTATCTTTTTCTTTAAAACTAATAAATACTTGAGGATTACTTTCTAATCTTTTAATAACTCTTTTCTTCTCTAATTTTAATAAATCTAAAGATGTTAATAATCCCAAAGTCTTTCTAGTAGCATCCTTTACTAATTTATCATCGTGATAAATAGATGGCACCACTCCTTGATTAAAGTTAAGAATAAAATAATATTTAGAAGGATCTAACATATCTTCAATATTTAAAATATTAATAGCATTATCGTATTTAGGTAAAGAAATATTTAGAGATTTAATATCATTATCCAATAGATTAAAGAAAGCTTCATCTAAAGAATAATTAAAGTTATAACTATTAAAAAGATTAATTAATTTAGCTTTAATATCTTCATCAGTTACTTTTTCTAAAGACACTTCAATATTTTGGGTTTCTTTTAAAGTATCTAAAAAATTATGAACCATCTTTGTACCTGCTATTGCCATGGAAAGCTCTAAATTAAGGGGAATATTAAACATTTTAAAGATTCTTTGAAGCTCTTGAGTATAGGTATTATCAATATTAACTAAACAAATATCATTTAGTTTAACTCCTTGTTTTAGAAGTTTTCTTATCTTAATAGCAGTCCCAATAATTTCTTCTCTACTAGTCTGATATTTCGTTACCTGGTGATGATATTTTTCTTCGGCATTAAAATCAAAAGACACTAAATTATAGAAAGATAGTGATCTTTGCAAAGACTCATCTAAATCAAGTCCTATAATCACTACTCTTTTAAGAGATTTTTTAAAATAAGAATTATAGGTTATTAGATTGTTACCATCTAAAACATTCTTTAGTTCTTTTAATTCTGGTGTATCATAGAAAATATTTTCTAAATAAGTTTTAGCAATATCATAATTATAGTGATAGTGTTTAATCAGAAAATACAAGGCTTCTTTAGTGGGGGTACCGTAGTAATTATCTAAAAATTCCTTTAAGGTATAAAACTTCAAATTTAGTAATTTCTTAGTATGTGCTAAGTCTTTAAGAATAATATTTTTAATGTTATTGGTTGTGATAATAGTATCATTATTTTGTAGTTTATCTAGCATGTAGTCTTCTCCTTTACTAAATTATATTGTATCAAAAATTTGAATAAATAGGTTGATTGTTTCTAAAATGTAAATTCTTTTTTATTCTTCCCTATAATTAACTTTATCTTTATGAAGCCAGGTTAAAATTCGTACTCAAATGGTAACATTTTTTTGATAACTTGCCTACCCCAAATTTACTATTTATTGAAAAAAAAGTTTTTTAAAGAAAAGGATATTCTAAAGATTATATATATAAATTTTAATGCTAGTAATTAAGATAATATTAAGTCGTAAAAAGATAGTGGTATCCATAGTGTTTTCAAGAGATGAATTTAATTATATGTCAGTAAAAACAACTACCGTATTAGTATTTATTCTTTGTTTAAAATTTCTTTTTAGAATGATGTGCTAAATTTACATATAAGTTCTATTTTCTCTTTATTTTTTTTAAGATATCTAGTATAATCTATTCTTATTGAGAGGGGATTTATATGAGTTGGATAAGTGAAAGAATTGAAATGATTAAAAAGAAAATAGTTTTAGGAAGAGCTTTATTTGCTATTACTTGTAAAAACAAACATCTTCCTAATGAACTTGATAAAATTATTAAAAACAAAATTGCTATAGTTAATAATTCAATTAAAAGAGAAGACAATTTTTTTCATGAATTACAATACTATGAAATTTTAAAAATAGAATATGGTATTGATATTCAAGAATTAAAAAACATTTATGAAGAACAAATTAGTTATCTTTATGATTTAGAAGACTTACTAAATAAAAATCAATTTTCTTTTGGATACAAAGAAAAAATGCAAGAGACAATAAAAAAATTATTAAACGATGCTGAAACTTACTTAAACGAGTTATATCATTTAAAAAGTTTATCTTAACGATTAATAATTTTTAATAAAACAAATAGAACAGTGGCTATTACAACAACCATAATAGTCATTTTAGCGGGGGTTTCACCTATAATAGAGACTAAGTTATCATATATGGTAAGACCAATACTGACTAAATAATTTTTGGCATTAGTAAAGAAATCACTAATTTGATTGGGTAAGTTTTCTTCCCAGAAATCTAATAAATACATAAAATACACTACTTTCTATATATCTAGTATAATATATACTTGCATTTTTCGCAATTACTTGATAGAATATTTTAAGTAATGGCGGAATTGGTGAAGTGGTTAACACACCGGATTGTGGCTCCGGCACGCGTGGGTTCGAACCCCACATTTCGCCCCATTATGGAATTTAAAAGACTATCTTTGAATTGGAGACAGTCTTTTTTTGTGGCATTATTAAAGAAGAAATATAAATTTTAAAATAGAAAGTCATAAATATTTCAAAGTGACTCCAATAATACTTTGATTGAAGTATAATTTAAATATTGGATACTAATGACGTATAAATATATTAATAGAACGAGTTTAAGAAGAAGCGAAAAAATTGCTCAGTTAACTGTAAAAATATAATGTTATAACAATTAGAAATATTAAATCCTAATTTAATTATTACTCTAGAAAAATTTTCTACAATGAATTTGCTTAATTTTAAATTTAATCGGTTTTCAGATGTTGTAGGTAATCTATATGAAATTAATAGTTACAAAATTCTCCCTATCTACCATACTAGTCCCATCTCGCCAAAAGGCTATAAAGGTAACGACTCATTTTTGAAGCATTAGAGAAGACTTATTCTAAAAATTATAGCTGAATTTTTAATTCTATAATTCTGCAATTAATGCATCAAATAGCATTATTTTAAAGGCAAGTTGACTTACCCATACATCCTGTTATAGATTTAAAAAACTATCTTTAAGTTTGATAGTCTTTTATTTTCTAATTATCTTTCTTTTCTAAAGTACTTTTTAAAGTTTTATAATAATCTGGTTCAATAACATCAATAGCATTGATACTACATTCTAAAGATTTTTTATATTCTCCTTTATAAAATAAATCTTCAGATTTAATTAAAGCAATGTCTAAACTATTATTTAAAGAACGATATCGATTCCCATAGACAATACTCATCTCAGCCATATAAGCTGTCTTAATAATTTCTTTAGCTGTATTATATAATTTAATTGCCAAGTCTCTAGCTGTATCTACTCTAATATTTAAAGTCTTAATAGATATTGGCTTTTTATTTAATTCTTCTTTAACATCGTCAATAGCCTGATAACTTTCTTGTAAATAAGTATAATAATAATCAGGAATATTTGGAAGATTATATTGTTTTAATTTATTTTTAGCCTTTATCAAAACTTCTTTAATTTGATCTAGTTGTTCACGAGATTCAAGCTCATCTTCTTTTAAGTTGCCAAATGTATCATAAAAAGTATTTAATTTTTCTGTTACTTTATCTAAAGAAACATCAATTTTTTCTATTTCTCTAGCTAACCTTGTATAAGCTACTGTTTTATTACGATGATGGCTAGCCAAAGTTTCATAGTCTTTTTTGATTGCCTTTATATCTGAGGCAATCACATCTAGGACTTTTAAGTCTTCATCATTAATATCGTATGAATACTTATACTCTTTAGTTTTTCTTCTTAATTCATTATTAGTTCTTTCTAGTTTATTAGCACGCACTAAAGTAGTTCGCATCAAGTCTTCGAATGTTTTTTTTGCAAGTCTTTCTTTATCAAACTCATTATATAAATTATCAAAATAATCTAAGATAGTCTTTAAATCTAGGGATGAATCTGTAATATTTAAGACATTAATTTTCTCCAGACTACTAGCAATAGTCTTTTTGGCATCTTTAATATTATTATCTATATTTAAGTAATCAAGATTATAACCATCTTTGACCATATTATCTTTTATTGATTTAATATCATCGATTTTTCTGGGAATTAGTTTTTCTGCCATCAAAATAATGGAAGGTCCTTCTTTAATTACTAATTCCAAGTTACCAATAAAAGTATCAAGAGCTTTAATTATCTTCGTAACTTCACTATAACTATTTTTTTCCATAGCACTTTCAAAGTTACTAAAAAGTTTATCAATATTTTCAAATTGAAGTTCTACTGGTTTACTAATATAAAGATACTCATTCTTGTGATTATTATATTCATTTAAAACGAGACGATATCTAGTCTTTAAAGAAGTAGCTATTTCTCTATTCTTCCCTTTTGATTCAGTTATCTTTTTAATTTCTTTTAAAAGATAATCGCTCTTAGCTTGTACCAAGTAAATATCAAGCTCGACACTATTCAAAAGTTTATTTAATTCTTTATATTTTTTATTATCATATAAATCTTCAATTTTTAATAAATTATCGGTAAGTTTAGGTATATCTTCTTTTTTTATTTTGTCAAATCTTTTTTTTAAATTGTCATAAACTTCTTGCATCAAATCATTATTAACTAATTCACCAACAGTCTGCAAATTACTCATAATATCTGCCGAAATAATTTGATTTTTATTTCTTTCTAAGTTATTTATTTCTTCTAAATATTTCTTTTTTTCTTTTTTATTTATCTTATTTAAAACTATTATAATAATTATAACAGAAATAATATAATAAGTTATACCTAACAAGATGAATGTTGTTTTACTCATATAAACCACCTTTACTATATAAGTAAATAATATCATATTTTTTCACTTTAGTCATCTATATCTTAGTCCTCTAAATCAAGTTCATAAGGACTTTCAAATGTCCCTTCACCTTTAACTGTTAAATGACCATCAATATTAACAACTGGCATAATTGTACAAGAATTATTAGCTTTTAAGTAGCCTAAAAGCCCAACTTTATTTAGAACTATTATACTTGCCGTATAATAATAACTATAAGGAGTTGATGTGCAAACATCATTACCATTAAAAAGATAAGAATTAGTATTAGGAATACTACTAGAAAGTCCTAAGATAGCCATTTCATCAGCCGTTAAAATTCCTACTTTGCTACTATAAACACCACCATATTCCCTATCACCAGCTTGACAGTCTAAACTTGGCGTAAAATCCGTAAATAATCTTTTGTTACCACCATAAGTAATTTGACTATAATACTTCGTATAACTAGAATCAGAACAGAACTTTCCAGAAACAAAGTAATTATCATATTTACTTAAATTTTCCTGATACCACTCATCCAACTTACCAGAAGCTGAACTCATATTAAAGATAGTCATTTCTTCTTTATTAGCATATTCATTGTAAATGGTATCAAAAGCGTTATTGGACGCTACCAGTTTAATAGAGTTATCGGCATTAATACCAACCATCCTAAAAAGATAATCATCTAATCTAAAATAATTATTGGTAACATTACCCCTAAAGTAATAGGCATTATTGATTTTATAAAGACCATCCGTAATTGTCTTGCTTTGGTAATCAATTTGACTGTTGATAACATTATTATCTTTTAGAATTTTTTCCTTAAATGTAGGCTTAATAATTTGATTAGTGGCTACAACTTCATAAGTACTGTGGAAAATATTTTTATCAGCTGAGGCAGGTGCAAACTCATCTTTCCACAAGCGAATATTAAGTCTAATGGCTTTATCTGGATCTAAATCATATTTATAAAGAAGCTTCTTTTCTAAAATATTATTTTCTTCTTTAGAAACCGTTTTTAGATTCTCTAAATTAGTTGGCTCTAAAGAAATATCACCGTTAATATAGGCTTTTATTTTATTACTACTTAGAGTTGAAGTATCTAAAACATTAAGATAGACTTGAATTGTTTTAATAACATCGCATTTATTAGTGATAGAGATACTACGAGCTTGAGTATTCTTGCCATCTATATCCTTTTTACTTTCTTGATTAATTAAATCAATATTTTGCTCATCGCTATAGATGATGCTTACACAGGAATTATCTGTCGTAGCATCGGATTTATTTTCGATTTTCCAAAGGTAATAGGTCATTATCGTTAGGCCTAAAAAAGTGATAATGATACCTAGGAAAAATAATTTTTTCTTATATTTATTTTGCATATTTATTACTATCCTCTGCTTTAATAGTAATATAGGTCCTAAAGTAAGTCAAGAATCATTCAGCAAAATATAAAAATATCTGATTGGTTAATAGTTATTAAAGTATCTTTTTTGATGTTATCTCCTCCTTTAATCTTTATTGTTATTTAAAATATCACCATACTTTTACTTTTTTATTGGCCTTTCTTTTGTAAACTCATAATAGCATTATTTAATTTATTTGCCCAAACATTTTGGAATTTTTTATTATTTTTTACTGAGTTACGTTAAGTAAATGCGATTTTTCTTTAACAAACATATTTTTTTAAAGAAAAGACAAGTAAACATTTCTACTTGTCTTTGCAGGCTTCATCTAAGTCTTTAATTAAATTGTCGATATCTTCACTATTTGGTGTGCGAACACCACTGGCAAAAGCATGACCGCCGCCGTTATATTTGGTTGCAATTTCGTTAATAACCGGACCACGAGAACGAATATTTACCTTATAAACTTTATTTTTCGCATCAAAAGTAATAAAAGCCCATGCTTTAACTTCTTTAATGTAGTTAAAATTATTAACCATATTGCTGGCCGTACCACTGTCAACAGCAAATTTTTCAATTAATTCGTTATCAATTTTGATATAAGCAAACCCATTTTCGGTTACGGTTAAATGTTCTGCTAAATAGCCTTGAAATCTAATCTCATTTAAAGGGCGTTCATACAATTTTGTGTATAACTTTGTAAAATCTAGATTAGTTTTTTCAATAAGACAACTAACAATTTCAAATGTTTTAGCGGTTGTATAAGGAAGCAAGAAACGATCACTATCCGAAATAATCCCACAAAATAAATTTTCAGCTACTGATGTTGTTAATTTTAATTTAGTATTAAAAATTAACTCAGTAACTAATTGGGCAGCGGAACAACTAGTGGTATCAACTATTTCTAACTCTCCCATTTTATCCTCAAAAGGATGATGATCAATTTTAATAACTTCTTTATATTTACTAAAAGTAGCTCCATCAATACGGTAAATGTTGGGAACATCAACGACTATTAATAAGGCATCTCCCAGTTCATCTTCATTGATTTTATCTAAACTCCCATAGGTCTTAAAACGAGAAACACTTTGACCAACGGCATAGACATTTTTATTAGGAAATGTCTCCTTGATACTGTCTCTTAAGGCTATCTGGGTAGTAACAGCATCAGGATCAGGTCCTACATGACGTGCTACTACAATTGTGTCGTATTTTTTTATCTTTTGATAAATTTTTCTATAAATTGAATTCAACACTTATTTACTCCTGATTTTCTTTTAAGAAACTATAGGTGTCACGAGCAATCATAACCTCTTCATCTGTTGGAATAACATAGATAGGAACGCTAGAAGTAGAAGAAGAAATAATACCTTCTTTACCAAAACGAGTAGCTTCATTCTTATCACGATCAATTTTCATTCCTAAAGCACCCAGGCGATCAACAATCATGCGACGAACATGAGCAGAATTCTCACCAACACCAGCCGTAAAGACTAGCATATCGCAACCACCTAATTCAACGTAAAACTGAGCAATATACTTTACAATGGAATTAACAAGTAAATGATGGGCTAAAATAGCACGATGATCACCATCTGTAATACGGGCCTCGATATCTCTAAAGTCACTAGAAATACCACTGATTCCTAACATACCACTTTTCTTATTAAGAATAGTATCTATTTCGTCTAAAGACATACCCGTTTCTTTCATAATATATGGAATAATTGAATAATCAATATCGCCACAACGAGACCCCATAACAATTCCTGCATTAGGAGTAAAGCCCATTGTTGTATCAATACATTTGCCATCACGAACTGCTGAAATAGAACCACCAGAACCGATATGACAAACGATTACGTTGCAATATTTACGGTCTAGAATTTCGGCAGCTTTCATAGAAACATACTTATGACTTAAACCGTGGAAGCCGTATTTACGAACTCCATATTCTTTGTACCAATCATAGGGAACAGGATAAATATATTGATCTTCATCCATTGTTTGATGAAAAGCGGTATCAAAGCAACCCACTTCTAAAGCATTAGGAATGGCTTTTTGGAAGGCTTCAACCCCCATAATATTCGCTGGATTATGAAGTGGTGCTAAAGGAATTAATTCTTTTAGCGTCTTCATTACATCATCATCGATGATAACCGATTTATTGTATTTATCACCACCATGAACTAAACGATGTCCTACTCCTTTAATTTCTTCTAAATCTTTAATAACTTTCTTTTCTAAAAGAGTTTTTAAAAGAATTTCAACAGCAACCGAATGATTAGGAAGATCGGCATGACGCTCTTCTTTATTGCCATTTTGTTTAATAGTATAAATGCCATCATTAATCCCAATTCTTTCAAAAATTCCTGAGATTAGTACTTTGGCTTCAGGCATTTCATATAATTGGAACTTTAATGAACTACTACCGGCATTTACTGATAATATTTTCATAATTTTTCACCTCTAGTACTAATTATACTAAAGTTTAGAAATAATATCTATCTTTTAAGCGTAAAAAAATCCTTATTTATATCATTTTTAGGGCAAAAACTTTGTCTTTCTAGGGCCTCTTCATCTAACTTAAATTCTGTAAAATTATAATTATAATCACTAACATTTTCTTTTAAGTATTTATCTTTATTATCAAGATAAATAAACTCTCTTGTTTTCCTTTTAATTCTCATAAAATCACCATTTATATTATGAACTAATCCTTAGAATTTATACTCTTATGTTTAAATTTTAAAATTTATCTAAATAATTATATTTTAAGTAGTGATATAGTTTGTTAAGTATTTATATTCTTAGAAAGGAGTGATTTAAAAATTTATTTGTATATATAAAGGGAGGAGTCTTATAATTTTTTTCGTTAAGTAAAGCAATTATAAGAGATATATTTTCTAAAGGATAATATTTTCTTAGGCAAATTTATCTAAATGGTATTTTTTAAATCTTAAGAATAAGTTCTAGATAAAGATAGAGACAATGTTGTCATTAATTTCTTTTAACTCATCAAAAGTCAAATCAGTATACTTATCTAATTTTTCAATAGGAAAACCATCAATAAGCATCGAAACTCCAATCTCAACACAATCTAGATATTCAGAAAAAGTCTTTTCTTTTAAAGCTGCTAATTTAATAGCTTCTAAATTAATACAAAAATCTAATAACATTTCATTTCTTTTATTTAAGCTATCAAAGCCATTAATATCTAAAATATTAAAGACTTGTTCATAAAAGCCTGTTTTGTCTTCCGGATGACATTTTAAAGTTAAAAGCATTTTAATTACGCGATAAAATTTAGGATTTATCAAAGGACGATTAGCTTCCAAAACTTGGTATTCTTTTTCTTTTAAAGATTTACTAGCCGTACTAAAAAAAATTTCTTCTACATCGGTCATTATTAACCTCCTTTTCCAAGAAGAGTAACGAGTAGTTTTTTACTCTTCTATATATATATATTAGACATAACTTTCGATTTTTTTTCTTTTTTACTAAACTTTTTTCCAAAATTCTAAACTTTTCGTTTGGAAAGATCTATATTTTACTGAAAGTGATTTTTAGAAAAGATGTCCCCTCTAAAGGACATCTGCAAATTCTTTATTTTCTAATTCTTGGGGTTTAACAGTAATAATTTCTTGAGTTTTAATCGCTGTATGAATCATATCTTTATAGTTAATTAACTCTTCATATTCATAACAAGTACTTAGATTAGGATTGATAACCGGATGTTTAGGGACAAAGATGGTACAACAGTCTTCATAAGGCAAAATAGAAGTCTCATAGGTTTCAATCTTCCTAGCTAATTCAATAATTTCTAACTTATCGAAGCAAGCAACCGGACGAATAACAGGCATTTTAATAGTTTCATTAATACAACTCATACTATTTAGAGTCTGACTGGCTACTTGACCAATAGATTCCCCATTTACAAGGACTTTGCAATTACTTCTACTGGCAACAATCGCACTGATACGATACATCATTCGACGCATAATAGTAATTAAATAGTCATTAGGAATATTCTTATAAATAGCTTCTTCAATTTCGGTAAAATTAATCACATGAACTTTAATGTAAGTATCATTATAAACCGCTAACTTACGGGCAAGTTCTAAAACTTTGTTCTTGGCTTCCTTTGATGTATGAGGAGGTGCTTCAAAATAAATACATTCAAGTTTTATGCCTCTTTTGATAGCAAGATAGCCACTGACTGGGGAATCGATGCCCCCACTTAACATAAGTAATCCTTTGCCAGCAACACCAACTGGATACCCTCCGAGACCTTTAATGTCTTCAAAATAAAGATAACTATGATCTTTTCTGATTTCTACATTGATAAGGATATCAGGAGTGTGAACATCAACTTTCTTTTCAGAAATGTTCTTTAGAATATAGGCTCCTAAAGAGGCTGAAATTTCCATACTAGTCCCCGGATATTTCTTATAAGAACGTTTTACTTCAACTTTAAAAGTTTTAAAATCATATTCTTTTAACAAAGTAATTAAGTTGCTTTTAATAGTCTCTAAATCATTAGCCATCTCATAGGCAATTGTTATCTTATGAATACCAAATATCTTCTTTAGTTTAGCCACTACTCTATCAAAATCATCAGTCTTAATAAACATTCTTGAAGAATCATAAGTAGTCTCATGATTTATTCCTACTAAATTGTCTTCTATATTCTTCTTTAAAGCCTTTAAAAAGTAATTAATATTATCTTTTTTAGTCGTTAATTCACCATATTTAATTATTATAATTTTATTCATTTCCAACACCTTCCCTAGTTTATCAGATAAGTCTTATATAAACAAGAAAAAATTAAAAGAAGATTTACTTTTCTAAATCTTCTCTTATGTATTTAATATTATAAAAATCTAAATCGGATATGGTAATATCTTTATTACTAAGAGCATTACGAACATAGTCTTGAGTACCATCGTTATAAAAAACAATTACTTTACTACTCTTCATACAAGGGAATGAATATTTATAATTCTCATCTTGATAGAAAGTTTCTATGGCATCAGCACAGGCTTCTGTCTCATTCGATGTATCTTTAATATCCATGACTTTCCGGTTATAAACAGAATTATTGGTTCCATTATGTTTATTAGTCTTATCATAGAAAACTCCAAATAAAAGAAAGAAAACTACAAAAATACCAAGTACTATTTTCCATATATAATTTTTTTTCATTAAACCACCTACTCTTAGTTTAAGAGTAATATATTTATTAATTGATGTCAATAGACTTCAGAAAAATTAATCATTATAAGAATCTTTTTCCCATCTGGCAAAAATCCCACAAGGTAAGACTAAATCACTATTTTTAAGTGGAAGTCCTAATTCATCACTAGTAATATACCCATTCTTAGGAAGACTAATTTTTAAGATATTTTCTAAAACACTCATAGATAAACCCGTAGTATAAGAATTAATCAAGAAAAGTAAGGGGTCATCACTTAATAATTTGGCGCAGGCTTCTACTAACGGATAAAGGTCTTTTTCAATATCCCATACTTGTCCATTGCTCCCACGTCCAAATGATGGTGGGTCCATTAAAATAATATCGTATTTGTTACCACGCCTAATCTCACGATCAACAAACTTCTTGCAATCATCAACAATAAAGCGAATAGGATGATCTTCTAAGTGATTAGCTTTAACATTTTCCTTAGCCCAATCAATCATACCGCGACTAGAATCAACATGAACAACACTAGCGCCGGCACTTAAAGCCGCTACAGAAGCAGCTCCAGTATAGGCAAATAAATTTAAGACTTTGACCTCACGATTCGCTGTTTTAATCTTCGCTCTTAGCATATTCCAGTTATAGGCTTGTTCAGGAAATAAACCGGTATGTTTAAAACCCATTAACTTCAAATTGAAAGTTAAATCGTGATAAGTTACTTGCCAAGTAGCGGGTATCTTGGCATTTTTTATGTCCCAAGCACCACCACCTTTATTACTACGATTATAGATAGCATCAACCTTAGCATTATAAGGATTTAAAGAAGGCCAAATAATCTGTGGGTCTGGTCTTTTTAAAATAACATTGTGCCAGGCTTCTACCTTCATCCCTTTATCCATATCAAGAATTTGATAATCATTAAAATCTCTAACTAATTTCATATAAACACCTACTTTAATAAATACTTAACTAAAGGATCAATAAGCTCTAAAATACCATGGGTATAAAAGAAAAATCCTAACACTACTACTTGAATTTCTGCATCATAATAAAGATTAATACTAGTTAAAAATCCTAAGATGAGAAAGGCTATTAAGGTAAAAATACGTAGTTTGTACATTCGATCTCTTTTATCATTATAATAACTAGCCTTTATCAATTTGGCTACTCCCATCAAAGTAGTCCAACTAAGTAAGGAAATAGCTAACTCTAGGGGATTTTCAAATGAAAAGAATAGTCCCGTTATGGCAATACCTAGACTAATGATAGTCGTATATAAACCTTCATAATCTTTGGATTTTCTTGTTAAAATAAACTGAATGAAGTTTAGGATAGCATAAAGGAGCATAATAGTAAAGAATAAATGCTTAATATTAGTAACTTTAAAGGTCGGAAGAATTAACATTACCATCCCAATAATAATTAAAATAGCATCAATAGTCATATCGACTTTCTGTTTCAATTTCATAAGTTTTTTCCTTTCGCTTGTAGTTCTTCTACTAATTTTTGGAGATAAAGTTCTAGAGACTCCGTTAAAACGGTGTTGCAATTTTTCTTTAAGTCTGGAGTGGCATTTTGGGTAGCAACACTTGTCTTTACCAGACTCATCATCGAAATATCGTTATTAGAATCTCCGATAGCTATTGCCTCATTAGAAGTTTCTCCTAAATAGTTAAAAGTTGTCCTTACCCCAAAGCCTTTCGTTAAGCCTTTCAAATTTAGGTCATGAAAATATATTTTCCTGGGAATTTTTTCTCCTAAATAAAGAGCTTTCGAAGAATTTACAACTTCTACTTCAGGAATTTTCTTCTTAAAAGTTTCTGGTAAAGTAAGCATTGCATCATAGTCTTTGGATGTTATTGTCATCCCAACAATATCAGGAGAAATATCATCGTTTTTACGAATATAATAGTTATTATTAGCTTCATGGGCTAAAAGTTTACAGTCTAAAGAAGAAGTAATTTTAAATACTTTTCTAATGGTAGCTCTTGGTATTTTCCCATTTTTAATAGTCTCATTATTATCCATTCTCTTAACTAAAGAACCATTACAAGTAATTAAAAGAGGATAAGTACCAAGATAACGTGCTACTTTACGGGCATGTAAAAAGTTACGACCAGTACTTAAGATAACTTTAACTCCCAAGTTTTTTAATTCTTTAAGACTAGTAATAATCTTAGGATTAATCTTTTTATTTATTCTTATAGTTCCATCAATATCAATGAAAAGTATTTTTAGCAAGATGACCACTTCCTAGTACAATTATACTAAATCTCTTCAGAGTTAGTCTATACTTTTCAAGCGTTTTTTTCTTTTCTTAAAGGCTTTCTTTAAGAATTTAACTCCTATATAAATAAGGAAAATTTTCCTAGATGAGTATATTTTTATAGATATATAGAATAGAATATTTTAAGGAATTTGACAAGTATTAAAAGAAAAAAATCTAGAGAAAAGCTCCCTAGATAAAATATCTTTAATTATTTAATTTTCTTTCGAACTAAAACTGTCCCAAGATTACTTCTTTTGCCACCATAGATATCAGAGAAATAATCAACACCAACCATTAAAACTTCCGAAGGACTTAATAGAAGAGACTTTAAGGCTCTTTGGAAACTTCTCTTCCGAGGTTTATAAGCTAATCCTAGATAAGCAATATCTATACTCTTAAGATATTTTTCTGTCGAAGCACAATACCCATTACTAAGAATAATAATCTTCAGTTTTCTCTTAGCCATAAAAAGCCATTCTTTATTATATGTTGGTATCTCTTCTTGATTAAATCATAAAGTCTCATCTAAATCCAAAATAAGTCCCTTAATACCCATATTTATTAAATCATCTAAGCAATCAGAAGATAATTCTTTAATATCATCAATTAATAGATCAGGAGTAATTTTCTTGGAAAGATAGTATTTAATTAAATTAAAAACATAGTCACAAAACTTATCAAGTAAATCCGAGGATAAATTCATTTCTTACGAACTAATCTCATTATATCTTCATGAATAGCCTCTTCGGAACGCATATTATCATTTTCAGTAACCATAACTTGGTACCATTTAAGATAATTACTAACAAATTGAGCATTGTTATAAATTTGTCTTTGAGTTTCAATATCGCGTTCATAAACATCACCCTGAATACCATCGTTATTCAATCTTGCTAGACGAAGTTTGGTTAAGGTATCAAAATCACCATTTAGGAAGATTACCAAGTCAGGTTCACCAACTTTTAAATATCCGTATTCATGGGCTTTTATTTGAGAAATACGATCCTTTTTGGCCTCATCATCATAGCATTTTAAGGTTTGATATATCAAACTAGAAGTTGTATAACGATCAAGAAGTAAAGTTTTACCTGCTTCATACTCTCTTTTCAACTTAGTTTGCCATAAGATAGCACGATCAAGTGCATACATATTTTGAATTAACTCATCGGGTATCTCATCTTTAGGACCATAGTCTCCTCTTAAAAAAGTTTCGATGGCACTAGCACCTGGAGTACCATAGGTAGGAAAATGGTGCGTTATACAAGATTCACCTAAATATTTTTGAAGTAAGACCAGTTGGGTAGATTTACCTACACCATCACAAGCTCCTTCAATAACAATTAGTCTTCCTTTTTTATTATTCATATAAATATTCCTTTCTTTAAACCCTTTATTCTTTTTAGATATTTTTAAAATTATAACTTTCTTTTAAGATTAATACTTTTACAAGGACTAGGACAATGATAGTCTGGGAAACTACAACGATATTTATTTAAGTATTCCTTAACCATAAGAGCTTTAGCTAGATAAAGATTTTTCTTTTCTTCATCGGTAGTAGTATTAGCAAGTTCTAAAAGACTATTATAGATATAAGGAATTATTTCAAATGTATACATATTAGCTATCTCATTTTGAGCCATCATACAACATCTTTCTTTCGTAACATAGTTAAAAAGATTAGCATAAGTAGCATTCATATTGACTTTAACTTTCATTCCTAAAGGATAAGTAGCTGTAATTTTTGCTAAGTCTTCTAAGTATTCCTTAGTCAAATCAGGATATTCCTCTAAAAATAACGGAACTGTATAAGTGATATTATCTTCTGGAACTTTCATTTCTAAATCGATTGTACGATGTCTTTGATTTTGAGCAAGACAGGCTAAAGACTGATAGTTATTATATGATATGTTAGATAAGGTTACTTCACTAGAATCTTCGATGGTACTCCATTTATTTCTTTTAGCAAATAAAGATAGATTGACATTCTTAGTATCTTGATAAAATAAAGAATCATTTCCTTTATAAGAAAGGTATGGTATATTCTGACCTCTTAAATTCATTTCGGTCTTTAAGGCTTCATCAGTGGTAACCATTTCATAGATGTCATCTTTGGTAAGTAAGACTTTCTTTTCTTTTAAAGCTGTCAAGAATTCTTGCATCTCTGGAATACAAGATTTTTCAAAATCATCTAAAGGATTAGCAATAACTTTTTCCATCATATAAGCTATTTTATTAATTTGAGCAAAAGGTACTGTATAAGTTAGACTGGTACGCGTAGCAAGTCCTAGGAAGTTACGGGCATTTTCTTGGGCTTTTTTGGTAATATTAACTTCGGCTCCATGGTCGGTTTTAGTCTGTTTACGGAACCAATCCCAATAATCTTTAGTTATAATTTTCTTAAAGATTTCTAACCATTTATAGTAAAGAGATATCTCTAGGCTAGTATTATAAGGACTTTCTTGAACCTCGGTATAACGAAGAGATAGTTCATCAGCTGCATATTCTTTTTCATTGTTTAAAATTAAACATAATCTTCTGGAGATACCTGTTATTTCCAAACTAACACTCTCTTGTTCAGTTGGCGTTGTATGGGATAAACTAATTGTGGATAACCCCCTTCTAATAAGGTTAGCTTTGCTATTATTCGCCCGGATATCTGTAGTGGTGGTCAAATTATTATCCTTACTCTTGGCAACACATACGGCAGCACGAACTCCTGCTTCTTCTAAAGCTTTCTTTTGGTCATATAAACCATCTTTTACAAATCCATTCGGACTTAATTGGATATTTATCATAAATTTTCCTACTTTCTAGTTGTTTTTTAAAAAGTAAGCAAATCACTCTTCTGACTTGCTTACGGTATAAATTAAAGCTCCTGCTCCAACACAAATGGCAAAAACAACGGCTATAACAACAGCTGTTTTGGTTTTTTCAACCTTCTCAGGAGCATCAGCTTCGACGGTTAGTCCTAATTCTTCTATTAAATTAGTACGTTCGTCTTGATTATAATATTCATCAATGGCTGCTAAAACTTGGTCTTTATTAGTATCGCCAAAACCACTAAAACGAGTCTTACCAATAATAATATAAGGAACACCATAGCCACTTTCAGATTTATCATCGCCAAAATGTTCAGCGACTTTAGTTAAAGCATTACTATTAGTAGTATTATACCAAGCCTCATACTTTACTAAATTAAATTTAGCCTTTTCTTCTTTACTTAAACTTTTAGTCCAAGTGAAAAATTCTTCACAATGAGGACAAGTTTTACCATAAAAGATATAAATATCAACAGCTTCCTTTTCTCCTTCAGCTAGGCAAATTACAGGGACCACTAAAAGTACTAAGGCAATTAACAAGTTACATATTCTTTTCATCTTCTACCTCCATAATCGATTATACTATAAAAATTAAAATTAGCCAAAATAAATTGACTAATTTGGATGAATTTTGTTGTTTTAAGAAATATTATTTCTGCTAGTAAACTTTTATCCTAAAGCGACATCTAAAATCATCATAATAATAAATCCAACTAATGTATATAAAGTGACAATATCTTGGTTGGAATTTTGTTGGGACTCAGGAATTAACTCTTCCACAATAACATAAATCATGGCACCAGCAGCAAAAGAAAGTAAAATAGGCATAACAAATTGAACTTTAAGTACTAAAATAGCTCCGATAACAGCCGCGATTGGTTCAACCAGACCACTTAAGGCTCCAATTAGAAAAGCTTTCATTCTTGACATCCCGGCTTGTCTTAAGGGTAAGCTAACTGCACATCCTTCCGGAAAATTTTGAAGACCAATGCCAAGTGCGAGTCCTATGGCAGCTAGTGTGGTGGCTCCTGGTAACCCGTAAAAAACCGAACCAAAAGCAACTCCAATAGATAAACCTTCAGGAATATTATGAATGGTTATAGAACTAACTAGAAGAAAAATCTTTTTGGAGTTATCTTTTTTCTTCTTCTTTTTCATTAATTTTGAGAATATTTTATCAGTTGTAAAAAGAAGAAGTCCTCCTAAAAAGAAACCAAAGGCCACTACCAAAGCAGCACAATTAGAAAGTGTTTTAGCACTCTCAATAGCAGGATTTAATAGCGAGAAGTAAGAAGCTGCCAACATAATTCCAGCGGATATACCTAAAATTATGTCAGAAATGTTTTTATTAACTTTTTTAAAACAAAAAACAAGAGCAGAACCTAAAGATGTAATTAAGAAAGTAAAAGTAGCGGCAAGAAACGCTTGGAGAATTACATTCATCTCTAAAAATATATTCATACAATCACCTATCGTATGATATGTTTTCTAAAAAAATACTTGTGGGCGTTTTAATTATATGGTATAGTTTATTTAGGCCTTCTTAGTATAATGGTATTACAAATCCATGGTAAGGATTAAAAGTAAGTTCGATTCTTACAGTAGGCACCAGTTTGATATATAACTCGATTCTTTATAAATTCGAGCATAATAAATTTCTAACTAGAAATAGTTAGTTTTTTTATTTGTAGTCTAGTTAATAATTATTAAGTGCCGAGAAGAGCCAATATTTTTGAATAGGTTTTACTTTTCTGATTAGATTATTCTAATTTACTTTTTAGAGTTTATTGCTAAAAAAGCTTTTTTTTGCTATACTATATTTACATTTACGGAACTTGAAAGAAGGATTATATGAAATTTGAAAAAGATGCTACTTATGTAGTAGCCCTAGGCGGACTAGGTGAAGTCGGCAAAAATATGTATGCTTTTATGCATAACAATGAAATATTTATAATTGATGCAGGCGTTATGTTTCCTGAATCTGATCTTTTAGGAGTTGATTATGTTATTCAAGATACAACGTTCTTAAAAGAAAATAATGATAAAATTAAAGGACTTATTATTACGCATGGTCATGAAGATCATATTGGAGGAATATCATTTTTACTCCAAAACATAGAAATACCAGTAATATATGCTCCGAAGATTGCTGCTGATTTAATTGAAAAAAAATTAGTAGATAGAAATATCACTTATAAGAATATGGTAATTATTAATGAAGATTACAATATTAAGACTAAGTATTTTAATATTGAATTTGTAAGTATTACCCACTCTATTCCTGATAGCTATGCGGTAGTATTACATACTCCAAATGGAGTTATCTTTGAGACAGGAGATTATAAGTTTGATTTGACTCCTATCGGGCCAATGGCTAATATTCACAAAATGGCTAAATTAGGAAGTGAAGGAGTAAAACTTTTAATGGCCGATTCAACCAACTCCTTAAGCGAGGGTTTCTCTAAGAGTGAATCGGTTGTTGATGAACAAATTACGGATATTATAAGTGCTCATAATGGTCGCGTTATTATTGCAACATTTGCTTCAAATATTTATCGTTTAAAACATATCATTGAATCTTGCCAAGCTAATAATAGAAAAATTATAACTTTTGGACGCTCAATGGAAAATGCAATTGAAATTGCTCTTAATAATGAACTTATCAAAGATAAATCAATATTTATTGATGCTAATCAAGCTAAGGATATGAAACATAATGAAGTATGTATTTTATGCACAGGTACTCAAGGCGAACCTCTAGCGGCTTTATCAAGAATTGCTAATGGAACCCATAAACAAATTAGTCTATTACCTGATGATTTAGTGGTATTTTCATCAAGTGCTATTCCAGGAAATGCTTCAAGTATCAACAATGTTATCAACAAGTTATATTTAAAAGGAGTTAAAGTATTTACTAATCAAGATTTAAGTAATGTTCATACTTCTGGGCATGCTAATCAAGAAGAGCAAAAATTAATGTTAAGACTTATTAAGCCGGAATATTTTATGCCAATGCATGGTGAATATCGGATGCTAAAAAAACAAGCAGAAACGGCTACTTTATGTGGCGTTAAAGCTGAAAACACATTTGTTCTTCAAAATGGTGATACTCTAGTCTTAGATAAAAGTGGCGTTCATAGGGGTCCTAGTATTCAAGCTGGTGATGTTTATGTTGATGGTTCAAGAATTGGTGATATTGGTTCAGTTGTTATTAAAGATAGAAAATTAATGAGTAGAGATGGTATTTTGGTAACTATTTTAAATATTAATCCATTTACTAAAAAGTTATTAATTAAACCAAATGTTACAACCAGAGGATTTGTTCTTGTTAATGAAAATATTGAATTAATAAGTGCAATTGAAAGAAAAATTAGTGATGTTGTTAATTCATATCTACGTAATAATGACTATAATTATGTTGATTTAAGAAATACAATAATTTTAGAATTACATCCATTTATTAACAACTTAACTGGTCGTCGTCCTACTATTATTCCTGTTATTATGGAAATTAAAAAATAATCTTATTCGTAATGAGTAAGATTTTTTTTGCAAAAAAAAGAACCAGAAGTCATAGTATGGGTTTATATTTTGGTTTCTGGAATTTTTACATTTTACATTTTTGACTTTTGGTTCTTTGCATCTCAAAATAAATTTAACCAATCAATTAATTGTTATAATAAATTAATATATGAGCTTAGTTCTGATATTTCACATCCTTCCGTTAATATAACAACATTGTTAGTAATGCTATTACTTTGAGACTGATTGATTTTTTTACGAGGTACTATTTTGTCGCGTAGCATCTCTTCTTGGCTTTTACCAAACCACAGGTTGTGGATTTTTTGCAATGCTGCATTAGGTTGTAATATATACGCCGCCCATTGCATCATATGCGTCCTTCCCAGCGTTAGTATTGAATAAGAATACATTGCCATAACCATTAATGTGGAAACGATAGTTTTTACTAGTGCTCAATGAAACACTTTTCCCCGCATGTTGATAACTCGCATATACATTACCGCCAGTACGAACGTCAATTACTTGACTGGTATAGAACACTTCTGTTGCATTGGCATCTAATTTATATGAACAACCAACTCCGTTTGAAGCTTTTACATAATTTGTACAAGTGTAAGTATTCGAATCAAATTTGAAGGTAGTAGCAGGATCATCATTAGCAAAAGTTGTTCCGACTAACATTACACCAATAACATCATAACTTTTTACTCTAGGAATGTATTTCCAAGTATTTGTAACGATTATTGTGCAAAAATTACCAGAGCATGATTTGCCTATTATTAATTTTTTGGCTTGAGTTTCTAAATAAGTTGATCTAGAGCCGATATAATCTGGTTCTTTTTCAACAATTTCGACATCTCTATTATTAACATCCATTTTTTTAACGATATTATAATCATCTTGATTCATTATTTCTAAATAATGTTCATCATACATTTTTACAACAAAGTTATATTCTTTTTCAGTTAAATTTATACCATTGGGATTAGTATAATAATAATCATTACTACTGCTTTCTGCATTTACTTTTACTACACCAATTACTGCTGTAGATAGAAGCAATAGAGGTAATAATTTCTTCACTATATTTCTCTCCTTTCCACGCTTTCAGTATAGCACAAAGTGTCAGAAAAAAATGTGCCATTTTGGCACATTCGTATTTTTAGCTAAAATACGCTATTTTTTTTAGCATATCTTATAGCATTTTCTTATACTTTTCATTAAATTTTATTAGATAATCATTACTATTTTCTGAGTTGTTAATAATAAATTCATCATAAGTAAAATCATATATCATCAGTTTTTGCAAATCTGAATTTCGATATAGATATACATATAATCTATTATTATCATATTCGTATAAATATTTTATTCCATTATCATAAATACTTAATGTTTTTTGATTATCACTATATTCAAATTTCACATTATTATCATCAATAATTTTTGAATAAGTATATAAATCTTTTTCTTCATCATACTTAAAATTTTTTCTTACGAATTTTGGTAAATTTTTATTTTCTGCTTTAGTTTTTTCTATTTCAGTATTTCTAGCATCGTCATCATTAATATAAAAAATTTTATTACTAGTCATTTCTAAAGTTGCTTCTAATTTCATCGTAACTATATTGTCATCATCATCATAAATATCGATATAGATATTATTAATAAATTTCTTAATATTATTAAAATTCAAATAATTATCAATCTTCTCTAAACCTTCTACCAAATCACCATCTTCACGATTAGCAAGAATTATTTTGGTATCACCATTCTTAACATATAATTCATAATTATCATAAGAGATAGTATCTTCATCATTACCAATATTATCTATCTCACCAAAGTTTAAATAAGAACGATGTTTAGAAATAATCATCAAAGTGTTTTTAACAACATAATTCTCAGTCGAACCACCGACTCGATAAACTTTAATAGAATTATAATTAGAAACAAAGTAGACCATTAATGCAACAATAATTGCAGCGATAACCGTTATTAAACAAGACATCCGAATGCGATGAATCCTTCTTTCACTCTCGCTAATAATTCTAATAGGAAGGTTTCTAATATCTCTAGCATTACCTTTATTCATCCTAGCACCATAAACAAGTTCATTGATACTAACATTATAAAACTTAGCTAGTGCATCTATATTTTCAACTGATGGTAATTTTTTAGAACACTCCCATCTTGATATAACACTTCTATCGAAGTTTAATTCGGCTGCTAACTGATCTTGAGTTAAATTTCTTTCTTTTCTTAACGCTCTTAAAAATTGTCCTATTTTTTCAAAATCCATATAATTACTCACTCACTTTAATTAATTGAATAATTATACCATAAATTACCAAATCTTAAAACATATTATCAATACTTTTTGGAACTTTATCTTTTAAAATTGTATCAATTATTCTGGCTTCCTTCTCTTTAGAGACATTTTTTCCAGTCATCTTTGATAAAGTGCCTATTACTTCTCTTATTGTACTCTCATCTTTCATATTTCCATTATTTAATTTTTCTGCTAAATCAAGAATAGTTTTTTTATTTACTTTAGTCTTCTTTTCGACTTTCTTAAAAAAATCATCATTAAAATTCATAAATATCCCCTGGTACTAATATATGTTCTTAGATAAAAAATAGGTACAAAAAAATACCAAGAATGTTCTCAGTATTTCTTTTCTTTAATTTTTTCTAAGACTTTATCAATATCTATATCTTGCTTATTATTTTGATTTTTAGAATTATTATTTACTTTCTTAGATGTTGTTTTTTTCTTAGAATTATTAGTACCATAATTATTCTTCTTTTGAATATTAGTCTTTTTAGTTTTGTATGTAGATTGTTTTGAACGATTATGATTACTATTTTTATTAGAATGTTTAATATTTGAATTTAATTCTTTTTTAGATTCTTCTAGTTTTGATGAACTTCCATCTTCTTTTTCAAAACTCGTTATAACAGTATTTTGAGTTGGTTTTGATTCTTTATTTTCTTCTAAAGTAGTTGTCTCTATTTTTTTAGGTTCTTCTACCTTAGCAATATCTTCATAAGAATTTATTTCTTCTTTAGTATCTTCTAGAGAATTATTATCTTCTGATGAGCTTTCTAATTCTTTTACATCTTTTTTATTTTCGATAGTATTATCTTTATTAATTAATCGTTCCTTAATTTTTTTCTTTAAGTCTTCTTCTTCTTCTTTTGTTAATTTATAATCTTTAGTCTTTAATGATTCATCTACTTTTTTCTTAGTGCCAAATAAATTTAGCATCTTTAGTAAATCATAGATTAAGACACCAAAGGCTGGTATTAATATCAAGAATAGTTTAGCGCCTTGTTTAAGCAAGAAGAATTGGACTTGTCCTAATTGAGGTATTTTTAGAATTACTTTTCCTATTACATTATTATATTCAACGGGAGATTCATCTGGTACTAAGTTATAATCTCCCTTAGTAGTATAATAATATTTTCCATCTTCATAAGTTACTTTAATTATTCTATGAGTTATGGTTTCCCCATAGTTAATTTTACTTTGGGAAATAAAGGTTATTATATCTCCTTCTTGAAGTTTGGTTGGATCATCTATTCTTTGATTAACAACTACATCATAAACTTGAATGGTTGGTAGCATTGACCCGGATATAATCGTATATAAGGATACAATCGGTTTAAATCTTTCACCTTTTCTGGCGTAAATATTAGTTGCTATAACATAATAGATTAGAAAGGCTGCTAGTAACATTAGAAGGGCAAAAATTGTCCAACTAACGATATCTATTATCATTCTAAACACGGATTTTTTGCCGACGTTTTTATTTGTCACACTGTTCACCCCTTCTATTTTACTTAACTATTAATTCTAAATTAGTACTAAATAATTTACCTTGATCAATATTTTGATTCTGATTATTTTCTTTAAATTCATAATTGATTGTGTATGTTATTTCACTATTTGGATCTATAGTTTCATTTTCTAATAAGTTAGATTCGATGTATGGAGTCTTAGAAGTTCCAACAAGATTACCATTTCTAGTAATGGTATAATCTAAATTATTATCATAAGTAAATGTATTAATAACATTTTTCCATCTTAGATTATATTTTACGGTATCACTAGTATTATTAATTATTTTGAAAGTTTGACTACCATTCCAACCTGGTCCAATATCTTTAGCTTGTAAAACAATTAAGTCTTTAATAAAGAAGTTCTCACCAATAATGATTTCTGTTTCGTTACATTTGGTATCGCACTTACCATCACCATTCGTATCACAGTTATAATCGCATTTACCATCTTTATTAGTATCACAATTAATATCGCATTTACCATCGCCATTAGTATCAATATTTAAGTCTGGTTTACCATCACCGTCTAGGTCTATGTTTTTATCTGGCCATTCATCACCATTAGTATCACAGTTTAAATCACATTTACCGTCGCCGTTGGTATCTTGATTCATTTTATTCCAATCACCTTTACCATCGCCATCGGTATCACAGTTTACATTACATTTGCCATCTTTATTAATATCTAGGTTAGTATCGGGATTCCCATTCCCGTTAGTGTCAATATTCAAGTCTGGTTTACCATCGCCATCTAAATCTATGTTTTTATCTGGCCATTCATTACCGTCGGTATCACAGTTTAAATCGCATTTACCATCACCATCGGTATCCTGGTTAGTTTTATTCCAATCGGCTTTACCATCTTTATCTTTATCAACATTAATATCAGGTTTATTATCTTTATCTAAGTCAAGATTTGTATCAGGAAGTCCGTTGTTATTAGTATCAATATTCACATCTGGTTTACCATCTTTATTAGTATCACAATTTAAGTCGCATTTGCCATCGCCATTAGTGTCAATATTTAAATCTGGTTTACCATCACCATCGATATCAATATTTTTATCAGGCCATTCATCACCGTTAGTATCACAGTTTAAATCACACTTGCCGTCGCCATTGGTATCTTGGTTTATTTTATTCCAATCAGCTTTGCCATCTTTATCTTTATCACAGTTCACATCACATTTACCATCTTTATCAATATCTAAATTTGTATCGGGATAACCGTTGCCGTTGGTGTCGATATTTAAATCTGGTTTACCATCACCATCGATATCAATATTTTTATCAGGCCAACCATCGCCATCGGTATCACAGTTTAAATCACATTTACCGTCTCCATTAGTATCTTGGTTAGTTTTATTCCAATCAGCTTTGCCATCTTTATCTTTATCAACGTTAACATCAGGAACTCCATCTTTATTAATATCTAAATTTGTATCGGGTTTACCATTACCATTCGTATCTATATTTAAGTCTGGTTTACCATCACCATCAATATCAATATTAACATCAGGCCATTCATTACCATCAGTATCACAGTTTAAATCACACTTACCATCACCATTGGTATCTTGATTCATTTTATTCCAATCAGCTTTTCCATCTTTATCTTTATCAACATTAATATCAGGAATTCCATCCTTATTAATATCTAAATTCATGTCTGGTTTAGCGTTATCATTAGTATCAATATTAGTATCAGCTTTTCCATCCCCATCAACATCAATGTTTATATCAGCTTTACCATCACCGTCAATATCAATGTTAATATCGGGCCAACCATCATTATCTGTATCACAGTTTAAATCGCATTTACCATCACCGTTAATATCTTGATTCATTAAGTTTTTATCTGGTTTACCATCACCATCAGTATCAATATTAAAGAATACTTCATCCAATTTTGTTTTACTATAAGTAATATTTAGATAAGGCTTTTTACTAAACCATTTAGAACAGTTAGCATCACACTTACCATTACCATTTTTATCTAAGTTAACTTCTGGAATATTATCTTTATTAATATCTATATTTAACCACCAACGATATTTTCTAGAAGCACAACAGCCAATTAAAAGAAGCAAAAGAATAATAATAATGATAATAATTCTGATGATGCATTTTATTCCTTTTTTATCTTTTTTATTTTGATCATTTTTTGTTTCAATTGTTTTTTCCTGTTCAATAGAATTTAACTCTTCTTTAGTCTTTGGTAAATCTATTGGAGTTATATTATTATCTTTCTTATTCATTTGTGCTCTCTCCTTCTACAATATTAACTTGATTAACATTTTCATTATTTACACTCTTTTCATAAGATATATATATCATTATGGATGATATAGCTGTAAATATAAGTGCTATTACAAAGCTGGAAACCATCATTGTAAGAATCAAATTCCGTTCTTTTTTATCTTTATTCATATAGTCATATAAACTATTTAAGAATTTACTTTTTATTTCTTCTGATTCATTTTTATTTATCATAATTAAACTCCTAAACTATTCAGTAGGAGCTGCTACGGCTTCTAGGGTTGCACTAAAAGTTTTACCCATTTCGTTAGTTTGATCAGCATCGGTATCGGTATAGAAAATCTGTAGTTGACAGGTGTTAGTAGCATTTGGAGCAATAGTTCCTGTTATTAGGTTACTAGCTGTACTTGGCATCGCAAGTTGTTCACCGGTTCCAGTAGCGGTCTTATCACAAGTAATAGTATATTTTAGTCCGGTTATACCAGTATTAGTAATGGTAGCCCAATTTATCTTATAAGCAAGGTTAACATTACCGGTATTAGTAAATTTTATTGTTTTTATGGCACTAGAAGTACCAGGAATAGCATTAGATAAAGTAATAGCATTACCATCTGAGTACTCAGCAGTAATATTGGCCGTGGTAAACTCACTCTTAGAATTATCAGGATTTATTACTGTAATTTTAGAAGCAAAGTAAGCATATGATGTTGTTATTGTTAAAGTAATAATTCCAACCATTAAAAGAAAAGCACTAATTCCAGTATATATACCCTTTTCTAAACCTTTTTTATCCTTCATACGATATCACCTAGTATAATAATAGCAAAATTATTCTTTTTTATCAAGAACTAAAGCCGGCTATTTTTGTATTTCCAAAAGTAAATTTTCTTAAACAAACATAAAAAGACATAAAAATAATTTAATTTAATTTTTACCGTCAAAAAAAGACCTAACACATAATCGTTAAGTCTTAAATCGCTATAAACTAGTTAGCTTTTGGTGCAAATGACATATCAATGCTGAATGATTTACCAACTTGAGTATTTTGATTTTCTTTATTAGCATATTCAACTACTAGATAGTAACTATCTGAAGTGTTGTAATTTACTGAAACATTAAGTGATTTAGCAGCAGCGCCACCAGCATCAATAACTACTTCAGCACCTTCTGGAATTGTGCAAGTTGCATTATCATAGTATTGAGTCCCAGTAGTTACAGGGCTTGAAGTACAAGTGATAGCAGTTGCTGATTTATATAATTTCCAAGTTACATCAGTAGCAAAATCACCAAGGGCAGGTGTAACAGTTATAGTTGCATTAGCAGGTTCATCACCAGCATGACCAGACCCAGTTACAGTAACGGGTTTAACAGTTTTAAATCCAGGTAGTGCATCAGTAGCAGTTACCTTACTACCCATATCCATTACAGCACTAGCAATTACCTTAGTTTTAACTTCAGTCTTTGAATTATCAGCATTACTAGTAGTAATACTTGCAGTGAAGTATGCAAATGTTGTACCGATTACGGCAGTTAATAGTGTAGCAACAGCTATTACACTTAAAAAGATAACATTTTTCTTCTCCATGATTTTTTATCCTCCTCTATGATTGTATAATAGCAAATTTGAAAAATTATTTCAACCCCTTTTTGCCAAAATTTATAATTTGTAAATTTGCATATGACTATTAAAGAAGGACTTGGGTCACCTGATAACCATATATCTCCAAAATAGAAACAATTCTCCTACTTTTGTGACCAGCATTGCAATATATATAATAATGTTTATTCTTATCTAGTAGATTTTGAAAGTGATAAGACAATTCTAAATAAGGTATATTAATTGCTCCGTTTATATGATTTATTTTATAGGTATTTGCATCTTCAACATCAATTAAGGGTCCCATACTATTATGATAATCTTTAATACTTATTGATTGCATAAAAAACTCCTTTCATCTTATTTTATGAAAAGAGTTATTTTTAAGTTAAGTATTAATCTTCCCCAAAGAAGTCATCAAAGAATTCATCATCAGATATGTTATCATCTATTTTAATATCATCAGGTTTAACATTGATTATAGGTTTATCTTCACTTTTAATTACTTCATTAGTTACTGGTTTTACTTCTTTTTTAATTGGTTCTTCTTTAATTATTTCTTCTTTTACTGGTTCTTCCTTAACAGGACTACTTATAGTACTTTTTAAATAATTATCTTTTTCCTTATTAATTAAATCTTCATTAATAAAGACATTATTATTTTCCTTAATATTAGCATTTTGTGGATTATATAATAAGTCTCTTAGACTAGCATTAGGGTTATATTGGGGAACTTCTTCTAGAATTTCACTATTATTTATGATTGGTTCTTCTTTAATAGGCTCTACTGAAGGTTCCTTTGGTATTTCTACTTTTGGAAGTGTTTTTACCTCTTCTGCTTTAGCTTCTTTTACTTCTTGAGTTTCTTCTTCTTTGTTATTAGAGCCTAAAAGATTTGCTAATAGTGTATCTATATCTGATTTGTTAAGGTCGTTAAAATCAGTTTTGGTGTTGTTAATTGGAGATAGTTCTTCATTTTTATCTAGGTTATGTCCAAAATTGATTGGTTCAGGTTTGAATGTAGAAGCTTCAATTGGTTTGGGCTCTACTATTTGTTTTGGTTCTTCAGTAATGACTTCTTCTTTAATTTCTGGTTTTATTTCTTGCTGCGGTTCTTGGATATCATTAAATAATGAGTTGTTAGTTAAGTTATCTAAACCAATACTTGACAATTCTTGAAGAGTGTTCTTAAATGCTGGTTCTTTAACTTCTGTTTCTGGAAGTTTAGGTGTTTCTTCTTTCTTGGCATTGGCTTCTTCAGCATCTAATTCTGCTATCTTACGATCAATATCTTTTAACATAGCATCTAAATCAAGTCCTCCGCTTGGTGTACTAGGACTACTAGTAGATGTTGTTTCAAAAGGATTAGATGGTCCAAAAGGATTAGTAGAAGTGCCAAAGGGATTAGCACCTCCAAATGGGGAACTACCAAATGGGTTATCAAATAGATTAGGACCAAACGGATTATTATTTGCTTGGGGATTATTTAAAGATTGTTCCTTTTTCTTTTCTTTAACAAAAGCTTTTATATCGAATAGGGCAACTGGTTTTGCTGCTCTTTCTGGGAATGGTTCATCAATCTGCTCATAACCCCAGTTTGTTTTATAATCAAATTGTAACTTAGTTTTGAAGGGACCTTTACGCATTCTAATAAGCAAAGCTTCACCCATTTTAAATTTTTGTAAGTCGGATACGGTTACTAATGGCGTTGAGGCAGTCTTATCTTTTTCTTTAGATTTAACTTCGCCACACATTTTACTTATCTCTTCTAAAGCAGCAAGTTCACTTGATATTAAGTAAATAGTATTACCGCAGTTACCACGAATTACTTCAGCTACTTCTTTACCGTAAACATCATTTAACTGAGCAAAGTTTTGAATAATAAAGGTAAAGCGCATATCACGGCTACGAGCAGCGGTTACCATTGAATCGACATCTTTTAATGGAGGCATATTAGCAAACTCATCTAGAATGAAGTTAGTTCTAATAGGTAATTTACCACCATTCTTTTGGGCAACATCAATTAAGGTTTCATAAGCCTGCTTAATAAAGATGGTAGCTAAAGCATGATAAGTTGTTTTTTCATCATGAATAACGATAAAAACAGCTGTCTTTTGTTTACCGATATCTAGGATACTAAAGTCACTATGACCCAACATCTCGGATAGGTTTTGACGGGATGCAAATAGACGGATTTTCTGTCTAAATGTTGACATGATACCACCTTTAGTATCACTAGGAGCATTAATTGTATTTGAGGCAAAGGTATAAGCAGATGAAGCTTCACCTTTCATTGTAAAGTATTCTTTAGTATAAGTAGAAGGTCCTAAACGATCTTCGCCAGATGTTGACATAACACTAATAGAATTAATATTAATTTCCTCTTCTTTAGCATCTTCAAAAAGTCCTAGTGCTAATCCTGAGAAAAAGTCGGCAGCACTTTTTTCCCAGAAAGGTTCACCCTTATTATTAGGATCATAAAGAATATTTAAGGCAACATCATCTAAAAGTTCAGTAGCTTTATCCATATTTCCCATTTTCATATATTGATATGGTAATGTTAACGGGTTCCAAGCATTTCCTTTTAATGGATCACGAAAGTTTAAAACGATAACGTTATAACCTAAGTCTTTTAAACGATGAGCAGCAGAAGTATATAATTCGCCTTTAGGATCGGTAATAATCATTGACTCACCTTTTTTGGCAAGTAAGTTAACCAATGGTTTAACAATACATTGTGATTTACCTGAACCAGAAGCACCGATTACAACGGTATGATATTCACCATTATCAACCCATACTTGATGTTTCTTAGTATCATAAATTAAAGGAATACCAGCTGCTTTAACAGTTGGTGCTGTGTAATCAACAGCCTCTATACCTCTATCGGTTTTAATATCCTTATCTTTAGCCCAAGATGAGTATCCCGTTTCTACTTTGTCTTCAACAACTAACCCTATTCCCTTTTTACCTTTTCTTTCAAAAACATAAGAAGAGACAGATGCAAAAATAACTATCACACATACAATGTATAGTAATAGTGTAAGTGCTAAATACTGTGTGAATGCTGGTATTGGATTTAATCCAGCTAAAGTACCTGTAGCTCCAAAGGTTACAAAGTTAACTACTCCAACAGCACATAAATATAGTAAAAGCACTAGAAAAACTGCTAATATTATTAAGTCTTTTTTAGATATTCTGAATTTCACTTTTAAACACCCAATTTCTATTCATATTATACTATAATAGTTAAAAGATAACTAGAATAATTTTTTCTTTTTATTAAAGAAGTTTACGACAGCAATTATAATAGCAATATACATAGCAATAATAATTATTAAAGTAAACGCTGTATTGTCCTTTTTTACTTGGTTATTAGTCTGATTACTATTATTATTTATAGATTCTTCTTTTTGTAGTCTTTCTATATACATAGATAGAACTTTATTAGTATAATTAGTTTTGTCTATTATCCAAGTATAAGAATTATTTTCAACAGTATCGGCATTATTAGAAGTTACTGTTAATTCTGTACTAATAGTTACAGTTATATTGTCTACCTCATTTAATAATCCAACTGGTATGTTATCTAGATGAAGTATTATATTATTATCATTGACAATAAGGCTATCTTTTACAATATTATTTATAAATAAATTATTTTTTAAAGATAATTCTTTCTTATAATTATTTAAAATGTAATGATATGTAGGAGAACCACTACTTTGGTACACATAATTATCTCTTTCATAATTATCCTTATTTAAATAAAATTTATCTACATATTCTTTTACTTTATAGTTTTTATAATCATTTAAGTAATCAAAGCTACTATAGAAATTTTCTAAATTTCCTTTTTTATACATATATGCTGCTTGATAGGCTTTTTTACTATCTTCAGATACAGAAATGATTTCTTTAATGTCTGAATTTGTTATGGTTGCTTCATATCGAGCGCTGCAACCACTGGAAATAAGAATTAGCGTTACTAATAAAGTAATCAATTTTATTTTATGTCTCATTTCTTTACCCTTCATTCTTTCTTTTTTTAGTAATTATAAAGAAAATAATTATTGCATAGATTAGAAGAACAACAATTAAAATAGGTATTAATAAACTATTTTTCTTTTCTTTTATTTGTTCCTCTTTTTCAACGTCCTTTTGCTTTTTAGATAAGTCAACTTCAAAATTTATTCTTTTGTCATAGTTATTTTCCTTATTAAAATACCAAATATAGCGATTTCCAATCACTGAATCTGCGTTATTACCGATAACGACATAATCAGTTATTATATTTACAGTTAAATTTAAAAAAATATCATTGTATTTTAAGTAACTGTTGGGGCAGCCTGTAGTTAATTTCAATTTGTTATCTTTATAAATTATATCTTTATAGTCATAAGAATAATTAACCGAATTAGCCGATATATACTTTTCTATCGGATATGTATATTCATAATACAAATGATAACCGTTACTATCTATATTGTATGTTTGATTATAATATGTACCTTCTGGATAAATAGTATATAAATCATCTTCATCTAAAATACCTTCGATATCATAGACCGGATATTTCTTTTTATATCCAGCCATAATATCAGTAACAGTTCTAGTATCACTAACTTTATCTAAAATCTCTATTTTTTCATTAATATTATTATTATCGATTGTGATAGTATATGTTGCTTCACAACCACTTAATATTGCAAGACAAACTAATAAAATTGTTTTTTTTATCTTGGATCGTAACATACCCCATATCCTTTCTCATCTAGTGGTAAGTAATCTCTTGGATTTAATACTACACCATCAGATGCCCTTACCATTTGGTAATGTAAATGATATCCTCTTCCGGCTGGTTGAGCGCTACCTGTATTTCCAACTTCACCTAGTTTTTGACCAGCTTCTACTTTTTGACCAATAACTAAATTTTCTCTCTTACTAAAGTGCATGTATAAACTATATGTTCCATCACCATTGTCGATTTTTACACCAAGTCCTTCTTTTTCTCCAGATTTGCAGTTTTCAGCACACTGATAGTTAGTATCATAGAAACTTTTTACAATTCCTGAATGAGCAGCATACACTGGTGTCCCTTTAGGAGAGGCCAAATCAATTCCCTTATGGGTATCGGTTTTACCATTACATCTACTATGAAGCTCTCCTGAAATATATGTAAATGAGTTTAGTGGCATAATATATTCTTTCGAACTAACAATAGAAATGTCTGCATCATAATAGTATTTAATAATATCTTTGTAGCTATAATTTTGAACTGTCGCTAAATAGTAAGCACCATATTGACTCATACCGCGGCCATGACTTAATCGGATATAATCAGGAATAGAATAAAATAAGGTTACAGAATTAATCCATGATTTTGGAATTTGCTGATTTTTTTGCTTTAAAGTGTAATACTGACTAGAAGTATTTGTATAATACCCATCAGAAATTGCTAAAGCATCCCATTCAGCCTCTTTAGAAATTTTGCCATTCACCATAATATACTCACCTGAAGTTTCAGTTACAGCTTGATGAATGGCATCATTTGTATTATTGCTAAATCCCATAGTATTACCGCCTACGGTCATGTAACATGTTCCATTTTCTACTTTAGCACGATTAACAAGATAGGTTCTAGCGGCCACAGCGTGAGCCTTTAAAGTATCAATGGAATCTGTCCAGGCTCTAGCTTCATTATAAACAACACCTTCTATAAACTTATCCAGAGTATAATCTCCGGTGTTACTGCCATTATTAACATGTACGGTAGAACAAACATCATTAGAATGAACAACGCTTATATCACTATCGCTTTTCTCTTCAAAATAACAGATTGGATATATTCCTATACTATCATCATTATCGGTTTCTTCTTGATTGTCACTATCTCCAGCCGATGAACCAGCTGAAATATAATTAGGATTATTTTTAATATATGCTTTCAATATCTTTTGATAATCCTGATTGGCATCAGCAGCGTTATGTAAAACTTGCAAATATCCTGAATATTTCAAATCTAAATTAGTACTGTAAACATCAACCACTTGAGATATAACAGATTTTGCAGAAGTTTTTGCTTGATAGTAGTATTTATCATTATCAGTTTGGTTATTATTAGAGGTAGAATCATTTAGATTATTATTTGTATTTTGATTTTTTTCACTTTCTTGATTATCAGTTTCTTCAGAAGCATTTACGTCTTCATTGTCATCGCTTACATCAGATTCACCTTCATCAATAGTTGGTTCATAGACATCCCTAAATTTTGACGATTGTGTAACTGTGCAAGTAGAAGTACTTGCATCATAGTCGGAATAGATAGAAATATCAGAATGAATTATAACAGCTAACGCCTTAAGTAAATTGTCATTAATTGAAGAACCAAGTATAGAATATTTAGCAACATCTGAGTAATTATAATATTCAACCATGGCACCAGCAATATATTCTTCTAATTTATATTTTTTTTCTTCTTCACCATTTTTTATTATAATATTAGTACAAGGAGTAGTGGCAAAGCAAATATTTCCATTATCATCTTCACCATATGGCTGTAGGCTTGCAATAAATGGTGCAATTAAGGAAGCAAATAAAACTGCTAAACATATAACTAATCCAGTAATAATAACAACTGGACTTGACATTATAAATGAAGCAATTCCAGCTATTAACTTACTGGCTGACTTTGTAGCTGTTGATGCCACTTTAGAGGCGGTACTAGCACTTTTTTTGGAAGCAGATTTTTGAATATTTTTTGGAATCGCTGTTTTATTTTTTATTTTATCAATGGGATTGCTATCGTTTTCATTTTCTGATAACGGTGGTATATCATTACTGCCACTATGTTTTGAATGTTTAGAAGCAATATTTTTAAGATTAAAACGATGAGACGGATTTAAATTAGATGTTTTTCTGTTATTATTTCGAGTTCTACTTGCCTTGGGCTTGGCAGGATTTTCTCCAGTTTTAGTACCTTTTCCTGCTTGGTTTGGAACAATGCCACTATTTTTTGAAGCATCCGCATTTTTTATTTGCTGGTTAGAAGTTTTAGAATTAGTTGTGCCTTCGTTTGCCGGTATTGAAGGTTGAGTACCTGCATTATTTTGAGATGTTGACTGATTGGCTTGTTGAGGTGTAAGTGAAGACATATCAGTATTTGTCTGTTCATTAAGGCCAGTGGTAGTATTAGAATTTGGCGTATCACTATGTCTTCTTGCTTTTAAATTTTCAGCAATTCTTCTACCGGCAATTCCCCCTCCAATTCTGCCAGCTGTTTCGGATATTGAGTGATTCTGCTGGGATTTAGAGCCATTATTTTCGAAAGCATCTGGTTGTATTTCTTCAGGATTATTATTATTTGTTTGGTTACTATTATTATTTTTGTCTTGCATTTACTTCACCGCCTTATGTCCACTTTATTTTATCATAATTAGAAAAAAAAAGCAGTAAAAACTGCTTACTACAATCCGCCACCGGAGCCAAATGAATCTAACTCTTCATTTGTACAAATTACATATATTTGCATACGCCTTGAACCACAAATAAATAAGCCCTGACCTTGATTATAATATTTAATATTATTCTTTTCTGCTTCATTTAAATCTATCAATAATGATAAATCATCAACGGCTTGTTTTTTCAATCCCATTACTAAATAGTAAGAAGCATTATCAAATATGGCTTTACCATGCATAATTAAATTAGGGGCAGCAAAATCTGTTGGCTGCTGAGTAATTATAATAGTACCGCTATTATATTTACGACTACGGCGTTGAATTTGGGCTAAAAATTCAGCACCTAATTCATTTCTTGATGATAACAATACATGAGCCTCATCTACTGATAATACTGATGTTACTGATTTATCTAAACATAAGCCCCAAGCGTATTTCAAAATGTTGAAAAATACCGCATTTCTGATGTTATCATCACTATTCATTAAATCTCTAATATTGAATACAATAAATTCACTATTAATATTTAAGGTTGTATGACCATTGAAATAATATCTTAATTCATTGGTAAATGGTCTTATTTTAAGTTCTAGTCTTTCTAATACATCTTTTTCTCTAGTTTTTTCTGGCATTGATAATAATCTGCCACGAATAGTTGCATATAAGTCATCAAAAGTCGGATAATCATTACTAGTTAATTTAGTAAAATCAGTATTAAAATCAATTTTAAAGCGGCGATATGTATCTTGTAATACTTCACTAAACATTGTTAATACATCTTCTTCAATCTCTGGAGAGTAATATTTCATAAAAGCCTTTTGGGATTGAATTGCTCTTGTCAAAATAGTATAACCTAAGCCTTGAGCGATATCTTCTTCATCAGCATCTAATACGACTTCAAGGGGGTTTATCATTCCAAATTGACCACCTTTACCTAGGTCTAAGAAATCACCGCCTAGGAATCTAGCCATATCTTCAAGTTCACCTTCTGGATCAATTGCCACTACTTTGTAGCCATTACGGATATGGCTACGTAGTAATAATTTAGCGGCCGTTGATTTACCAGAACCGGAAGTGCCTAAAACAATCATATTACCATTATTTCTATTATGTTCTTTTTTTACTTGATATAAAAATTGATTAAATAGAACAACACCACCGGAGTAATCTACGCCAAATAAGGTTGAATTGCCAACATCCTTAACACTATCGAAAATAAATGGATACATTGCTGCAATAGTTGGACTGGGAATTGGGGTACCAATTCTATCTTCAATATCTTGTTTTGGAAATATTGGTAAGATTGATTTAAGAACTTTTTCTTGTTCAAACATTAAAGGAATTCCTTGCATTCCCATTGCATCTAAGAAACTACGAACATTCATTTTTTTGTTTTCTAAATCTTCTTTAGAGTCTCCCATTATCATTAGATGCAATTGAAAATCAAATACTCTCGATTGAGTTGCGGCTAACATTTGAACAAATTGTTCTAAAGATTCATAGTCCTGTCTAATTCTTTCTTGAATTGTTCTATCTTTTTCATTTTGATATCTTTGTTTTAAATCAGCAATTTCTTTGTTAATCATCTTTTGCATTGTAGAAAATTCAAGTGGAATATGTTTAGCAACTACTTTTACCCCGGCAATATTAGAAAGATCAGATAAATATCCTGGGGCAATATATTTTGGGAAACTTACAATAGTAAATATTGTACAATATTTACCACTAATTATGAAATCTGTTACATCAAATTTCATTCCTTTTGGTGCTAATTCACTTTTAATATTTAACATTAAAACATCACCGTCCCAAAATTAGTTTGTTTACCACCATTTAAGAAATTATCTAATAACATTCTTAAATCAGAGTTAGATACTTGCATTGAATTTAGCCCGCAATTAGCTAAGCCACTCATAAGTGTTCTTAACTTTTTCTGAATTAAATCCATTCTCTTTTCTTTAAATAAGAAGAAGTATTCTGTATCTACCACATTATACTCTGCCCCCATAAATGCATTGGCCTTGTTAATATCTTGCATAATTAGCTTTCTGGTAATATTATTAGTAGTCTTATTGTATAAAACTTGTAATTGTGCTAAATATAAATTGATATCAACAGGTCTATCAGCAATCATCATCCAAAATTCAAAATCAATTGTATTGTAAAAGTTTCTTAATTGAACAATAACATTATTTCTGGCCCCTTCATCTAGTATAAAGATGTTTTTCGGCTCAACTTTTATTCCACAAACAAAATAACCATTTTCTAACTGTATCATTCCGTTTGTTATATTTTTTACTGGCAACCAATCTTCGCAATATTTATTGGTTCCATTTGTCTTCTCGACCATAGCCATCTTTAACACACCAACCTTTCCATCTATACATTCTTTGATTAAAGAAGAATGCAAATATATTGCCAAGAAATGTCATTACATTATGGTAATGCATTACAGGCATAACCAAGAACCCTGAAATAAGTAAAGGAGTACATTCTAACAGAATAATATATAAATTATTTGTTTGAAATAACATTAAAAGTATTACTGTAAACAATGCTCCTATACTAAATACAATTAAATCGATAACCGTAAAGAAATTAAATATTAATTGTGATTTCTTTGAGTTAGCTGGTATTAAATAATTATTCAAAGTCTAGTTCCTCCTATTCTTTATTATTTTTTTTACTTAAATTAATTAATTCCTTTAAATAATCATCGGTTGTTGTAACCTTATTTGCTGTCTTAATTCCAGCATCAAATCCACGATATTCCTTTAGCATTCCATTTTCAGTATCATCAAGATGTGTTGAGTAATCCTGACCACTAGCATCTATTGAACCATTACCAAGCAATACATCGATAGCCATTTCGTTAATTTTAGCTACGTATTTGTCTCTATTTTCTTTCAAATCTTCTAATCTTGATTTGCTTGCCGACAATTGATCACTTTGACTTTCTAAATCTGAAATGTTACTTCTATGAGATTCTATTTTTTTATTTAGGCTATCTATTTCAGCGTTCATATAATCCTGAGCTTGTTGTGGAATCTGACTTCCATAATCTTCTAAATACTTCTTTTGGGTTGCAATTTGACTTTCTAAAGATTTGATCGCATTTTCATGATCTGATTTTCTTTTCAGAACATCTTTCTGTTGTGTTTCAAAATCACTTATTTTTTCAGCAATTTTAGCTTCAGTCATATTTTTTTCTTCATTTGTATATTTAGACATTGCTCTATATAACTTATCTGCATCTTGCTCTTTTTGAAATTGATATATAGAACGAGCTAAGTTTTTGTCTTGAGTTGTTGTTCTTGTGTTTTCTAAGAAGGTTGATATTGCATCTTGTTGTGCCTTTTCAGAGAAAACTCCAGTTATTTCTTGTTGATGTTTAGCATAATCAATTGCTTTTTTCATTATCTCTGAATTTGCAAAGTCTTTCATTCTTTTTTTATGAGCTTCCTCGCCAAAGTTAGTTTCTGTTTTCAAATCATTCATCATTTTAGATTTTTCTATATTATTTTTATAATCTGTACCGTATTCAGTATAATCTTTTTTTACATCCTTTTTGTGATCATTTATATATTTACTTACTTTTGATTCTCCACCAAATAGCCCTTGATCTTTATCTTCATACTCCCCAATGGATTGGAAAGTTGATTTTCTCTGTTTAGAGAATTGATTTCCTTTCCCTTTAAAGCCTTGAGTTGCTCCTTGCATCATAGCAGATTTCAAACCAATTTTGTCTCTATTGCCTAAACCAGTTGCTAATCCTCCTAATGCGCCAGTTGCAGCTCCTTGCGCTGCACGAACTCCATTTTTGGCAGCATCACCAATAAGTGCCATTTCGCCAAGCTTATCAGCAATTCCAAGCTTAAACCCATCGCTCTTAATTCCAGTTGCTTCGCTTAAGAATTTAGGTGCTTGCTTTAAAAATGTAAGTAATCCACAATATACCAATGCTCTTATTAATAAAGCTGTTATAACTCCAAAGGATGTTGTACAACCACCGTATGAGAATGTTGTTGCAGTAAACAACTGAGGTATTGTCCTAATCAAGTATATTACAAAACTAACAATAAACAATCTTGTAAAAACCTCAAATGCACAACTTGTGGTTTTTTTTATCCAAGCTTTAAATACGCTATCTTTTCCAGGAATTATCAATGTCATTATAGGTAGTGGTGCAATTAATTCTAAGTAACCTAATTTAACTGCACGTACAGCCATATCTATACACAAACTAGCTAAAACATAAGCACAATATACCCCTGCTATTGTAGAAATAATAATCATGTAATTTACAGTATTATTCAAAACACTATTTGCAAAAGCTAAATCCCCAAGTAAAAACGGTCTAAAAGCAGTAAAAAACATTTCACCATCCATTGCCGCTTCATATGCAGTTTGCAAATTGTATTTTCCTTGAGTAGCAGAATCGTACTCTTTATACTTTTCTATATTTACAGTTTCTTCATCATTAAATATGTCATCAATCAAACCAACTTCAACCTTTGTAGCTTCAGATTTTAATAAGTCGCCATCATTATCTATATCGGTCATATTCATATTTTCTATTGATTTTGGATAGAAAAATGATTGAAATAAATAAGTTGCAAATTTTGTTCCGATTTTATCATCATTTAACAAATCAGCTTCAGAATTATCACCTTTTTGAGCTAATAAGATTCTCGGAATCAAATTGTTACACAATACTACCCTCTGAAAGTAATAAAAATAATTAAATACGGTAGGAACTATGGCAATTCCAATAATAGCAAAAATAAAATTTTTAATAATTTTACCAAATGACTTACCGCCTTTTGAGGCGTTATCGGGGTTAATAATTGAATTTATTAAAGCATAGGCTACAATAAATAGAGCAATAACGCCAATCACTATATAAGTCCTATTTATTAAATCCTTAAATACATTTTCGTCAAACAATTTAAATTGAGCAAGCGCTATATACATTTTAAAGCCTTGAGCAACAAAGAAATACACAACGCTATCAATTGCTAAAAATATATAACCTAATATGGCTTTTAAAATACCACCTAGAGATATTGATGAAAACGCTTGCAAAAAGCTTTGAGATTTTAATATATAAATCATTTCTACCTCCTATTGTCCAAATATACAGCATACTCCATAAACATTTGTAAGCTTTAAAACAAAGTCAATTATTGTTGGAAAAACAAATAATAACGTTGCATAAATAATTCTTTTTGATAAAATTTTTAAACTTTTTGATAGCGCGTCTTTGTCAGCACTAGCTACAGTTTTTACCAAATCAAGAATTGTTAATGCTATAACTAAAATCGGACCTAATATTTTTATAAAAAATAATGCTCTATTTAGTACATATGCTACTGATGGTAAATCATCAGAATATCCATTGTCATTTATATCCCCTAAAATAAAATTACAGTTATCTTGACATTCTCCAGAGATATCATTTTTTTTATTTGAATTAGTACCATTATTCCCATTACTTTTGTTTGATTCATTACTAGCACCATTTCCGTCATAAACTTTAGATTTTTCAGTAATTTTTACGCCAATTGTTCTTGTAATGCCGGATTTTGTTTTGCATGTAAGCGTTTCAGTGGTAGAATTGGTAAACCAAAAATTATACCATTTATGACTCGGAACTTTCTTAGCATAAATTGTAACACCATTATCATTTGAAAATGAACCTACACTATCGGATGTATTACATTCACTATATTCTGTTAGTACCATCGAGCTATCAAGGTCATATTCCTGTATTGCTGCTAAAGCAATAGAATTTAAAAACATAAAAAATAGTGCAATAAATATATATATAATGCTCTTTTTCTTCATAAAGTACCTCTTACCCCTAGATTATAGCATAAAAAAACCAATATTTAAATAAAATATTAGTTCAATTATCAACTATTGCTTTGTTCCTAAAACGTATTGCCAACAATATTTCCAGTTAGTATTTACATTTGAATTATTTCCAGTAACATCATTCCCACCAGTTTGAGCTACCGCATCAATTAATACTGAAACTATTGATGGAATAAAGAATATTAATACGGCAGCAACGCAACGCATTGCGAATTCTTTTAAATGCTTAGTTACTTCATCTGGTTTACCAGCAACTACTGATTTACCAACATCTAACATTCCAAAAATTACTAATAATAGAGGAATAACAATCTTAAAAATTGTTACAATATATCCTACTATTTTAAGGAATGGTGCTAAAGTATCGCAAGTGTTAGTGGCAAAATCAGCTGCAAGAACATTTATTAACATACCTAATGACATAAACATCTCCTCATTTCTCTAAATAAATATTACAATAAAATATATACATTGTCAAGAAGATTACTCATCCTTAACAATGCCAAATAACTTACCTACAGGCTTTTTAGCACCACTGGTAGGGGTTTGTTTATCAAATCCCATTTTATATAGTAAATTGTTAAGAATAGGATTCTTTTCTTTCTTATCATCTAAAGGAGGAATTGATTCAAAGACCTTACAGCGTGATTCATATTCAAAGTCTTTAACGTCTTTATCAGATAATAGACACTTATTGAGTATTAATTTATAATTCTTCATCTTAGTTAAAACCATTCGATCAGTTCTTATTAACTTATTTAACTTAATAGTAGAAGGTTCTATTAAATGAAGTACTTCACTAATAGAAGCTACTTTAGGAGACTCATTAATATCAACTAAGATAATATCATAAGTATTATTTGGATTCTTAATAATAGAATCCAACTCACTAGTTGTAACACTACGCATATCTTGATCATTAAAGTACATAAAATCATTCTTATCTACTTCAATAGCTAAAGTCTTATAATTACCTTCTAATTGTTTCTTCAACATATAAGTTAAGGTGGTAGCACCAGCATGTTCAGTTAAATTCTTAATAGCGATTACTCTACTTCCCATAAATACTCTATTTATAGAGTCATTTAGGAAGTTAGAATTCATACTACCTGGTTCTAAATTAACATTCATATTACTATTAGGAGTTCCTCCTAACATATGATATCTAGCTACATCTTTATAAGTATTAGGATTATCAATTAAATATACTAAAGAATCAATACTTCTAGTAAAGTTATAAATTCCCATAGATACTAATTCTGATAAGTATGTAGGTGAATTTACTTCTTTAGAATCATCTAGAAGTAATATAACCTTATTCATATCAAGTCCAAATGATAACTTTTGGATATTGTTTATATCTTTATAATTTTTTACAGCTGTGATATCTAAAATCATCTTGTTAAAGAAAAAATTTTGAAAATTACTAACAATGACATCGGCATCATATTCACCACGAACATTTTTAATAATGTCGATAGGTAAATTGGTTAGCATTTCACTATAACGATTAGATATTATTACATTCATTTTATTTTCCTTTCTTACTAATATCTAAATAGACACCTAGTATTATTACAATCATAAGTAGCATCCATTTCGATAGTAGTGCCTTTGGCTCCGAAATCTATTATATCCCCAATAACAGGTAAATTCAATGAAAAAAAGAGATTGACATCATAGTAACTACGGCCTAATTTACCCTCATAATAGTTAGTTGTTTTTTTAACACAATAATAATATTTACTATTATCTCCATCTAAAACATAAGTAAAACCAGAATTATCTGTGGTGGCAAGGTTATTGGCTCCATAACTTCCAGCAGCACAATGTCCTTTAGCACTATAACCATTACTAATAAGATAATTATTAATAATCCCAATAGCACCAGTAGGTCCTTCAGTTAATCCTTCTTTTCTTTCAATAATACTTATTACATCATTTTTAGCTTTAAATACTTTATAATAACTAACAGAGACTGTTAAGTAAGAGACAAAGATTAAAACAAAGATAATTATTATTTGAAATTCCCAGGTTGCACTCATAGATTCTTTCATCAGCTACAACCCCCATTTTCTTTAGGACAATAAACAATCTTGGTATTTCCTCTTAAATTGAAATTAAAAACACTATTGATAATAGGCATATCTAGAGCAAAGAATACTTTAACATCATAATAAGCAGCATTGGGAAATTGACCAGTTGGGTCATTAAGATTATAGTTAATACTATGAGTAGTAATGCAAATCATTCCTTTATCACTATCAGTTAATTCTCCACTAGTTTGAATAGCTTTAGAAGTAATACTACCGTCATTATAATCAACTGTATCACATCTACCTGTAGAGCGATATCCGACTTTATCCATATATTCTTTGATCTCCGTTAAGGCATCATCACCTAAACCATTATGTTTCTGAATAATGGTAATTATTTCATTCTTAACGTTATAAGCTTTAGTTTGATTTAACATTACACATAAATAGCCAGTAAACACTAAGATAAATAAAATAACAATATTAGTTAAACTTAATACTCCAATTGATTCTTTCATTTTCCATTACCCCTTCCATACACAGTTGAATTTTTTATCGGGATCTTTATACCAGCATTGTACAGTTTTACAGCCTTCTGGATCAGTGCATTTTTCGCAAATAGCTGCTTGACACTTAGTATTGGCTGTCATATTATTTTTTATGGTTGGCCAGATAAGCGTATAGAAAAAAGCCATTAGCGCTGCTACGGCCATTACTACTATTACCGTTAAATTTAGTTCTCCAGTGGCTTCTTTCATATCTTATTCTCCTATATTGATTTATTGTTGACCATTAGTTTTACTATTATTTGGACAAGTAATGGTTTCTACCTCATCTGATGTAGGATCTGCTTGATAGTCACACTTGCAAGTATTACCTGAACAATTGCAATTTATAGCAGATGAACATTTAGTACTATTTAAAATGTTTGTCTTAATACTTGGCCATATAAAGGCATAGAAGAATGCAGCAACAGCAGCAATAGCTACTACTGTTACAACAGTCATATTTAATTCACCAGTTGCTTCTTTCATATATTATTATTCCTCCTATCTTATAAGAGTATTATATAATTTTTTTTATTTATGCGCAAGTAGTTGAAAAAAAATATTTTAAAAGCAAAAAGCCGACCATTTTTTCAGAAAAATTCTAAAGGAATGCTCGACTTATACATATGCGTTATTAATAAAGATAATTTTTCTTTAATCGAAAGGTAAAATTAATATTTAGAGGTTGTTTACAGTTGTTTACAATTTAATTTTACCATTTACATATTATTGTGAGATTAAAGTTAAAATTGCTAAATTACACAGTTTTTACTATTAAAAACACTTAAGGGTATAACCCTTAAGTATAAATATTATCTAGACTTACCACTTCTCATCGTCTCAGATTCGCTTCTAAATGAACTCATCTTAATAGCAAAATCTTTACTACGAATTTGATTTTCAATTAATCTTAATTTTTCTAAGAATAATCTTTCTTTTTCTTTACTCAAGAATTTTTGATAACGATTAAGTAATATTCCTTTTAACATAGCTACTTCATCTAAGACAATGGCCGTATCGGTACTAGTGGCATCTTCATTATTTATTACATACATGGCATATTTAAGTAAGGCTTTAAATTTATCATTAAATTTAATAGACAAGATATTATCAGTTAAAGATTTATCAACTACTAGAACTTTATTAACGCTGATAATAGTTTTATTCTTTTTAGGTTTAAACTCACATCCTTCGAGATGAGGAGTACTATAAAGGGATAATTTTTCATTATTTTTACTTAGAATATAAGCCATAGTTATCTTCTTTCTAATAAATCCGGACGACGTTCTTGGGTTTTTTTAACTCGCATTTCTTCACGCCACTTAGCTATTTTTTGATGATCACCACTAAGTAATACTGGAGGAACAGTCATATTTTGATAAACAGCTGGTTTAGTATAGGTAGGATAATCCAAAAGATTGTCTTCAAATGATTCACTATTTAAAGATTCTTCGTTAATGGCACCACTTAGAAGTCTTACCACAGAATCGGTTATAACACACGCTGCTAATTCCCCACCAGTTAAAATATAATCCCCGATACTAAGTTCTAAATCAGCAAGGCTTCTAATGCGTTCATCAAAGCCTTCATAATGACCACAAATAATGATTAAGTGTTTTTTTAATTTTAATTCTTTAGCTATTTTTTGGTTATAAGTTTTACCATCTGGGGTTACTAAGATAACGGTACTATCAGGAGTTTTTAAGGATTCTACACACTTAAATATAGGGTCACATTGTAAGACCATTCCCGCACCTCCTCCGTAAGGAGTATCATCTACTTGATTATTTGATCTTACAGAAAATTTTCTAAAATTATGAAGATTTATTTCTACAAGACCTTTTTCAACACTTCTTTTGATAATTGATTCATTAAAATAACCACTTATCATCTCAGGGAACAATGTTAATATATCTATTTTCATAAGATTAAAGCACCCCCATTATTAGTTATAATTTTCTTATTCTTAACATCTACATTATTAATAATGACAGAATAAAAATCAAAATAA
>ENA-ORLU01000106-ORLU01000106.1-human-gut-metagenome-genome-assembly--contig:-NODE-106-length-86747-cov-5.080051_pt1 | contig 86747 bp, 117 predicted proteins | sample MGYA00243009_ERZ508833 | MGnify/ENA primary metagenome ERZ508833 (study PRJEB26277, sample SAMN04329763) | human gut metagenome | biome: human-associated habitat | host: Homo sapiens | place: USA...
TTTTCACTCAAACAAGGTTTTTAGAGGTGACCAATACATAAAAATGCAGAATCTAAGAAAATAATGTACAAATGCATACCAAATCAATGCTGTTTTGTGATACAATTGAATAGAGATAAGTTGCAAAATCAAAACACATGTGATAAAATATAAAAGGGGGTGCGGTAATTTGAAGAAGATATGCGGCAACTGTTTTTCAAGGATAAGCGGGAATGTCTGCCGGAAATGCGGTCATGTCAATGTCCGCACCAGCGCGGAGTATGACGCGCTGCCGGTGGGGACGCAGCTCCGCGGACGTTACACGGTTGGGAAGCTGATGGGCAGGGGCGGTTTCGGAATGATCTACCTCGCTTACGACGAGCAGTCCGACAAGACTGTCGCGGTCAAGGAGTTCTTCCCGGACGGTACGGCGGTCCGTTCTCAGGACAACATCACCGCAGAGCCTATGACCACGATCCAGCAGGAGAACTACGGCGAAGGGCTGGAGCGCTTCTTCCGCGAGGCGGAGATTATTTCAGGATTCCCGGAGTGCTCCGAGCTTATCGGGATATACGATGTGTTCCGCGAAAATGGCACGGCGTATTACGCGATGGAGTTCGTCCACGGAGCTTCGCTGAAAAGCTACGCCGAGACCAGCAGCGCGATCTCCCCGGCGCAGGCGGTCTACATAGCGCAGAAGCTGCTGCCGTCGCTCCAGATACTGCACCAGCGCGGAGTTATCCACCGCGACGTTTCGCCGGACAACATAATGCTGTGCGCGGACGGCTCCGTTAAGCTGATAGATTTCGGTTCCGCCAGGTATATCCAGGACAGGACGTGCAGCATGTCCGTGATACTGAAACAGGGTTTTGCACCGCTTGAGCAGTACCAGAGGAGGGGCGCCCAGGGCGGCTGGACGGATATCTACTCGTTTGGTGCGTCGCTGTTCTACGCCATGACTCTTGTAACTCCGGAGGATCCGCTGACGCGGCTTGAGGACGACAGCGACTTTGAATTCCAGCTTCATGGGATAACGCCTTCGCTGGCTGAGATACTGAGGAGATCCTGCAATGTGCGCCGGGAGCTCCGCTACCAGAACGCGGAGGAAATGCTGGGAGCGGTGTCAGTCTGCGGAGTGGAGCCGGTGGGATTCCCTGCGGACAAGATACAGCAGGCAGTGCGGAGCAGCGCTGCGCCGGAGGGCTCCCTTGCCCGCGGAGGTACGTTCCTGTCGACCGCAGCGGCGGCGCTGACGTCTGCGGCAAGTTCGGCGGCTGAATTCTTTTCGGGGATAAGCCGCACTATAACGCCTATAAAGGTCAGGATAGGCGGGGAGATGTTCCCGGTAAATTCGGTGGAACTTGACCTTTCCGACAGGGAGCTGACCAATGCGCAGATAATCAACCTGCGGCACATGAAGCGGCTGAAAGTGCTGAATCTGAACTACAATTACATAACGGATCTCGCCTGCCTGGAGGGGCTGACGCAGCTTGAGGAGCTGCATTTCAGCCACAATAACGTAACTGATCCAAGCTTTCTTTCCGAAATGACGGAGCTGCGGCGGATAAGCGCTGAGAACACGGGTCTGGCTGATATATCGCCACTGGCGGGGAAACTGCGGCTTGAAGCGGTGTTCATCGGCGACAGTCTTGTAACGGATATAACTCCGCTGAAAAGCGCGCTGGGGCTGAGATTTCTCGGGTGCAACGAGCTGCAGATAGGCTCGCTTGACGCCCTGGAGGGCATGACTGAGCTTGAGACGGTGTGCCTTGCGGGGTGCGGTCTGTGGAGCATACAGCCGCTTTCTTCCGGGAAGAAGCTGCGGAACGTGTATCTCGGGCGGAACAATGTGTCGGATCTTTCGCCGCTGATCGGCTGTGATATTGCGGAGATGTACCTTGATCTAAATAAGCTGAACGGCAACAGGGAGGCGTTCCGGGGACTCACGGTGCATGGTTTCATCGTGATGAACGGAAACGGGTACGCTCAGGAGGATCTCGAGTATATCAGGTCTACTATCAATGGAGAAGCCGATCTTGAAATATGACATCAGGTGAAGGAGAATTATATGAAAACAGAGGAAATAGAAGCGCGTATATGGCGCACGAAGCGGCTTGACATGAACATGATAGCGGACAATCCTCCGCCGGAGTTCTCGATATATTTGCAGGAGCTTCTGAAGGAGAAGTCTGTGAAGCGGTCGACGCTGATCAGGGCGCTGAATGTAGACCGAAATTACGGATATCAGATGATGAATGGGACGCGCACACCGACGCGGGTGCAGATACTGCACATTGCGGTGTACTGCAAGTTTGATACGAAGCAGACTCAGCGGCTGCTGAATCTTGCCGGAAGGGAAGCGCTGTATGTCCGCCGTCCCGAGGACGCCAAAACGATGCACTGCCTTGAGCACCCGATGGAGTACAAACAGGCGTGCCAGTTCATCTGGGGGGAGTAGCGGGCTGGGATCGGGTCCGTTGGCGGCTTCCTGTAAGTCCGGGGTTACCGAGGGTCTGCCGGAATTTTGGATTTGTGTCGTTTTTCCTCGGTCGGCTGCGGTCTGTGGTTTTCGATAGTCCGGCGGTCAGGAGTATTTCTCTATGGCTTCTGTGAGGTAGTTCAATCTGCAAAATAAGAAAATCCCGTTTTTTTTCAAAAAGCCCTTGACAAATCTGAAGTCACGTGATATAATATATAAGTCGATTAAGATTGACGTATCGAGATGTGGCTCAGTTTGGTAGAGCGCTGCGTTCGGGACGCAGAGGTCGCAGGTTCGAATCCTGTCATCTCGACCATTGATATATCCCCGCCAGATGGCTTTATAAGCTGTTTGGCGGGGATTTTTTGCTTTTGTTTTTCCTTATAGTTTGAACGAAAAACAACATAAAAAAACACAAAAAAACGGGAATATGGGTGTCAACATGGGTGTCAAGTTTGAATGCAAAACCATTCTTTTTTATTGTACTATATTCTCAAAATACAATTAATGGATATTAATTAAGGCCCCGGAGCCATGTCCGGGGCTTTTTTTCAACTTATGTTTCTTTTTTTTCTCTTATCGTTTGCGGATTGGTCAATGTCCTCGTTCTCAATTCCACTGGCGAGGTAGTCGTCTAGCTTTGTCAGCGTTTTTTTCTTGAATTCGGAGTCGAGATGCGTGTATATTGCAAGTGTGGTCGATATATCAGCGTGTCCAGCCTGCTCCTTAGCCGTCAGGACGTCAACACCTGCCTTGTAAAGCATGGTGATATATGTGTGCCGCAGCGAGTGCGCTGTGAATTCCGGAATGAGCATCGGAACCTTTTTAGGGTTGAACTTTGAAGGTGCGGTGTCCCCATCCCACAGGACGCTATTCTTGAAGTCACCATATCTGATGTTCAATTCTTTGAGATAGCTTTCCCACAAGCGCTTCCACGCCGTGTCTGACATCAGCTTTCCGTGTGCCGAGGGACACACAAGCGCGAAAGGATTCCCTGCGAGCGGCTCAAGATATTTTATGAGAAGCTTCGGCATGAATACCGTCCTGGTGGCGGCGTCGGTCTTACCGCCTGATTTAAGATTCGGGGCGCCGTTGATGAATTCTACCGACTTGTTTACTGAGATCGTGCCGGCTTTCAGGTCGATATCGCTCCAGAGAAGAGGGATAAGTTCCCCGCGGCGAAGTCCAGCATACAGCATGATCATGGCCGCCGTCTGGGCGCGGTGCGGGGTTTCGCGGATCCAACGCTGCATCTCATCGGTCAGAGCCTCTTTGGTGTGGCTTTCAGCTTCTTGCGGTATCTTTACTGCGAGGGCGCAATTATAATCGGTCACACGGTTGTCGATGGCAAGCTGTATCACTTGGGCGGCTGTCTGCTTGACTTCTTTCAACGTCTTTTTCGCCATGGGTTTGCCAGTGGTTGGGTTAAATGTTGAAAGATCGAGAATAATGTCCTGGATATCAGCGGCGCGCAGCTTACTTATCGGTATATATGATATCGGATCGAGGTTTTTTAACCTTGCGGTATAAGTTACATACCTGCCGTTTGAAACTTCAACTTTTTTTAACTTAAGCCACTTTTCCGCCCAGTAACCGAATGAATCCCGCTCGGCGGTCACATCAATGCCTTTGCCTAGCTTGAGCTTGATTTCGTTTATCTTCTCCTGGAGCTCCTTGCTAGTCGCAGCATAGACATATTTGTACTTTCCGCTGCCGATATATACCTTTGATTGTAAGCGCCCGTCGGCGCGGGTCTTGTTCTTTGCTCTTGCCATTGTTTTTTTCCTCTCAACTTGTTTGCGCTTGTTAGGACTTCGATGAAAGCTCTTTACTTGTCGGGATATAAGCTATATCGGTAAGTCCGGATTTGTTCATCTGTGGGAATTGGTTAAAAACTTCGTGGAATAGCTCGATATAATACTTTACATAATCTTTTTCGAACTTTATATACAGATATTTATTTAGTACATACTTTTTTAGTGTATCGTTCTGGGCGAATATAGTAGCTGCTTTACTTCGACGGTTGAATTTCAGCTCTAAGTCGCAATCTTCTATGATTCCGCGCATTTGCGGAATAGACATGCATTGCGTATATGAATTTATATCACCAACATATTGGAGACCTAGGCTGGATAAATTATTGGCATTCGTGAGGAACTCATATATATCCTGTTCGAAGGTGCAAAAAAGCCGACAGCTGACCGTCAGCTTCTGGATAGCATACAAGAACAGCCTTAGTGCAGTTTCCTGATTTGCTTCAGAAAGGGAAAAATATGATTCTTTAATCATGGAATATTTTTCTATGTTAAACCCGGGCGCATCTTTTCCGTAAAAAACTTTACCCTGTTCCAGATTGGCTTTATACAAACACCCTTTGTGACTTTCATCGTTCGGGAAAAGACACTTCTTCTGTTCAGAGCATTTTCTGTATTGGCTGCAGCAGCCGAACTGCTCTATTGTCTCTGTTTTATTCTCAGCGGGAATATCATTAAACGTTATTTGGCACATTGTCCTGTTCCTCCTTTATTTCTTTTTTCAGCTCTTTTAAAAGCTGAAACCTTACCTCGTCTACCTCGGGCAATGTTTCCAGCGTTATGACCTGCGGTGATTTTTGGTTTTTCCTGATAATTTCACAACAAAAACCATTAATAATAAGTTCATCCGTGCATTTTGAGCAGGTTACAAGATACCCGTCACTTTGCATTACTTTCAGCAGTAGATTTCTGCCATCGGTACTTAGGTACTTTATGCGGTTTATTATATTGTTTTTGTTTCGCCCATATTCGAATTTTACATCGATAATGCCAAGTTCCATAGCTAACCTGTAAATATGTTTGCATGGCAAATGCCTATGTATGAAATCGCCGCAGGTGCAGCTGATAAGCGTTGTTCGATATGGCTTTTTGCCGCTTCCTTCAAATTCCGCAGCTTCTTCATATACATCAACATACTCCGGAGAAGTTTTAGATGAAGCTGCTTTTTTTAAACGTTCCTGCTGTTCGTCTGTTTCATGCAATTCGTCATCCCATTCGCCGAAATGTATTTTCATTTCATCACCTCATCACAATTAGCCGCCATAGTGGTTTGTGGCGGCTTTCATCTTTTACGCGTTCTTAGAAGATATCTCTATCGTGCTTGATGGGTTGTTTGATGCATAGTCCACTGAAAGCGATGCGCCAATTGAAATAAACGCTACTATAGCGAATTTCATTCTTTTCATGTCAATGCTCCTTTTTATGTACCCGCCATCACTGGCGGGTCTTTTTTTCGTTTATGAAGTCCTGGAACTGCTCATAGACCCGCCGTTCCAGCGGGTGGGAAAGGAACATGTTCCTTTTATAGAGCTGCTCCATGCGATCCGCGCGGTATTGCGCGGCTTGTAAAGATATCTGGCACAAGTCTGATATCTCCTGCGGCGTGTGCAGACCGAGCGCCCATATCACGCATGCCGGCGCAAGGACGCGTGCGGCGAACATATCCGCCTCGCTTTCGACCTTCGGGCGATCTTTGTCGATCGTGCGCGTGTGCTGAACGGTACCTTCTTTAAGCGGGTGGCCAAGAAGGATATGCCCCAGCTCATGACAGACCGTGAACCGTATGCGTTCACGGGATTCCCGCTCATCATAGCAGATTATCCAGCCTTCCTCGGTCTTCAGCGCAGCTCCGCTTTGCTTGGAACCGAGCCAGTTCCGGGGACCGTTCTTCACGACGGCTATGCCATAGTGTTCCGCTGTCTTTACTACGGAAAGGGGCAGGCTGGCGGTATTCGTGTCGATAAGGCACTGCCAGGCTGCGTTCCGTACATCTTTGTAAATGCCATAGTTCATGATTCTTCACCTCATGACTATTATGCCATGAGGGTGAAGAATTATTAGCTAGAGCAATGTGTTATCAGAGATCGTCGTCGTCTTTTGCTCTTTCCGCAAGAGCGGCTTTGATTTCTGACTTCGGAATCTGCTTGCCGGCCGGGGTGGTGTCGTCCTGGCTCCGGGCGTGCATCGGGACGTCTTCGAGTTCGTTAAGCTTGAGGTTCGAACCGGATAATATTGATTCCGTTGGCTCAGGGTCAAGATTATCAATGAACTTGAGGACTGCTTTCCGCTCCTCATCATTCAGGCTGATGAATGCTTCTATCACCTTCTTGAAGATTTCTCCACCATTATACCGTTCTGCTAATTGCTCGATGTAAGCATCTTTGGTTTGTAGCTTCATTGGAGCGATTCCGTTTGTAAGCCATTCATAATTTATATTAAATGTCGTGCAAATCAGACGGTAGAATGGTTCTTTCTGGTCGGGACGTGCCAGAACATTCCGTTCAATATTATTGATCACTGAACGGGTGACTCCGAGCTTTTCGGCAAATTCCGTCTGCGACATATGCAGGTGTTCTTTCCGTAGTACTCGGATTCTCTCGTATATTTCCATCTTTATCCCTCCTTTCATTCTCATTATACTACTTGAAAATGCGTTTGTCAAGCCATTTTTCTAAAAATAATGACTTGGAAATAAGAGGGAATCCCAATATTACTTATTATAGCACAACTTATTTAAGGTGTCAATATCAGCGAGTATACTCAGCTTGCTCTTTGTTTGCGTTGATGAAATCAAAAAAAATAAAAATATTTTTATAAATGACTTGACAAATTCATTTTACAGGTGTATAATGAATTCACAAGCCAAACAGGTGACTTGATCGAATCACAAAAAATATTTTTAACAAGTTGAGAGGTAAGAAAAAATGTGGGAAACAGGCACAATCACAGTAAACGGAAAAGAATACAAGTTCGAGTGCAAGCACTACGAACAGCCCAGCGCGGACTACGGAATTGACGGCGGCAGGATTTCCAAGCTCGCCATCGCTGAGGTCCTGGGTGAAACCTACAGATACTTCTACAACTACGACCGCGGGCTTGACATAGACGTTGAGACCCCGGAGCAGGCTGAGGTGCTGGAACGTATCAAGGCTAAATTCAACTGATTGAGAGGTAAAAAAATGAAATCATTATTAGCAGAACTTGATTTTAACCAGTGGAGCTACACGATATCGGCTATCAGGGAACTTTCGCACAACCGTGACGAGTTCTCGAAAGCAACACAGAGCCTTTGCTGGGCAAGGACACACAAGATAAGGGAAGAGTACCCCGAATACCTTGAAGTCTGGCACGAGGTTTCAAGCGACATGAAAATAGAGTTTCACTACAAGAAGCGCGGAGGAGACGGTAAGGTAGAAACAGGAGTAATTGAGCGCTGGGGGTGAGAATGATGAAATACGAAATCGTTTGTGGGCACTGGACGGTGCACGCTGATGGCGTTAAAACCGTTCTTTACGTTGGAAAAGATGAAAAGGGACTAATACATGTCTTGGCAGGTGACAAGAAAACATCATTAAAGCAGGTGTCGAATCGAGGCTATGATACATTCGAAAATGACATAGATGCCGCACTTGATGAATGTGAGGAAATGATTTACTCTTGCATTTCAAGTGCAAGCAGAATAGGGTGGTAAATATGACAGTTTATAAAAACGGCGCACCTGTGAAAGTTGAGCTTTGTTTTACCGGATTTAATTACTTCATAGCTGCCGATGGAATTGTAAAGATCACAGATATCAGCGAGCGGGACGGCTTAAAGATCATGGACATGCTCGAAAAACACGGAAAATATAGAAAGATCAATCTTTATGGTAAGACGAGGAATGTTAAATGGATTGAAATCGTTAATAGACTTCTCGCAGAGTGACGGAGCGGGCAAGCCCCTCCGGTAATGCGGCAGGCCGGTCACAAGCCCGGCACACGCAGAAAGGAGTGAATAATATGACAGATAGCATTAAGCTTACAGATAAGCAGAAGGAATGCGCGGATCTCATCGCAGCCAAGGCGGCGACGTTTTCGTCAGCCCAGCTCATCAGGCTGCTCGGTATCTGCGAGGGTATTTCCCTTGCGGCTGACGTTGAGAAGGCTGTAAAGGAAGATAACAAGGGAGCGTAAGCTCCAGTAAGTTGAAAGGAGAAGAAAAATGCCGCAGATAAGAAAAAGGCACTACACCTGTTGGGAGCATGCCGATCAGATTCTTGACATCCACACAGCCTCCGCGCTGCTTGGCGTTCCTGAACAGAGCCTGCGTAAGCTTGCACGGGACAAGGTAGTCCCGGCATTCAAGGTAGGGAAACTATGGAAATTCAACAAGGACAAGCTGATGGGGTTCGCTGGAGTGGAAAGCTCCTATTCCACATCTATATAAAAGGTGCTTGGAAAGCACCGGAAAGGTAAACAAGTATGAGAGAAGAATTCAAGAGCATCGAGGGTAACAAGATAAGGACCCTCAAGCTGCACGAAAGAGCAGTCGACCCTGACGACGAGTTCGGCAGGGAGGTCGACAGGTGGCTGACTAACTGGGAAGCCTGGAGAGACCTCTGTGATCACCTTGAGGCTGTGGGCATGTTCCCTGACGATTATTTCAAGCTGTCAGCCTTTGCTGAGGAGGACGCGCCGATTTCCGCCGGAATGGTGGAGTTCACTGCGGAGGTTACTTCCAGAGAACTTGATGGTACTTATTTCACTATCTATAACGGCAGCCGGTACGACGAAAACAATTTCGTGATCGGGAAAACTTCCGGCACTTCTCCGGAGGATTATCTCAGAATGTCGAGAATAGCTGCTGAATGCTGCGTCATGCTCAACGGTGGCGGTCGGCTCATCGACATGCCGGAAGATGTGTATATCAATATTACGCATGATGACCGCGTGAATGCCATTGAAGCTGGTGAGTATTCGTTCAGAAAGTATGCGGAGAAGTATCTGAGCTATATTGACAGCGATATTGAAGAAGCGTATCGCAGCGGCGATCGCCAAAAATTCAATTCCGCTGTCTGGTATGCGCTGGACAAGCTTGCCTTCGATATGCTCAGGAGCGGCATTGAGCATGACGATTGCACCGATGAGCAGTTCAAGGAATTCTACAAGAAGCTTACCGACGATGCGTACAGACTAAGACTTTACGAGCGGCTTGCAGACGAGCTTTTCAAGCTTCACCAGGAAATCGAGAAGGCGCGCAAGCTTGCGCATGAAAACGGAATGGCTTTTGACGCGCAGCCTTATGATCCTGATGATGAATTCGATCCGTATGTCTATAATCCTATGCGCATGTCCGATGAGGACTATAAGCTTGTGCATAAGGAGATGGAGGCTGACAAAACCGGGGTTCTCGAAATCAGGAAGCTTGGCCATGACCAGCTCAGGCAGCTTTGCATTGATATGGGCTGGTGTAACCATGTAGATAACGACCGGTACAACGAGCTGCTTGAATACGCCGACAAGGCTGATATCACGTCTGCTGATATTCTATACATCGCGCAGCGCATTGACGAATTCACCGCGGACAACGACTACAACGGGCATGTGGATTCGATATGCTGCGAGATTGCGCGGCGATGCTGGCCAATGTTCACTATAAGGGAGCCGAACGATGAATAAGTTCGAACGGTTCCAGCTTGTCCTCGGGGCGATGGTGTTCGGTGGGCTTGCCCTGACTTACATCGGGGTCGCCGTTGTCGAGGGCGACGGCGGTGCGGCTGGTTACATAGAAGTGTTCGCCGGGCTTGGGATAGCTCTTGCAGCTATCCTGGCGGACAGGCTGTGGAGATACTTTGAGGAAAAGAGGTGATATTGATGATAAAGGTTGACCGAAAAAATCATATCTGCGAGTTGAGCGGCTCGCCAGATGAAATTTTCAGAGAAGTTCAGTTTACGCTTCATAGAATCATCTATCTCACAGTCGCTAAAACCGGTGGGGACTTTGCAACGGCTGCAACAGCGACGTGCATTGCGCTTGCCGAGTCGATGATCAACGTAGATAAGGATATCAGAAGTAAGCTCGAGAAGCGGGACAATTCGGAGATGAAGCAGTAATGGACTATATCGCAAGTGCCGAAAATATTGCGGCGAAACTGTGTAATAAATACCGCCGTATTGATCGGTCGCTTGCTGATATGGCTGCTATCGAGGCGGCTGAAATCTACGAATATAGCAGCGCTGTCAATGGTGCGTGGGACTTCGAGTGCTGGGTAGTTTCACGGATATGGCAGTGCTATCTATCACGAAAACAGCACAAACAGGAGGAGAATAACATGGCAACAAAGCTTACAGACAAGGACCGCCGTGCAATACGCGAGAAATTCCGCGCCGGCGACAACATCGACGAAATTGCGCGCGGATACGATATATCAGGGCAGACCGTCCGCAATATCTGCTCTGACCTGGCTTACGAGAGAAAGCAGGCTATTTCGGCGTTTAACAGCGTTCAGCCGAAAGTAAAGTCCGCTGAAGAGATGGTGCAGGAAAATCAACAGGAACCGGTTGAGGCTGCTCCGGCGGAGGTCGGTCAGGACGATCCGGCTGAAGATGTTCGCAGTGCGGAGACTGCTGATGTTCCGAGCGATACGGCCGCCGCTGAAAATATTAGCGACGCAGATGATGAATCGGCGCCTGCAAGCGGGGAAGAAATCAAGCCCGCAGTGAAAATCAACGCTGATGACCTGGCTAACGGGCTTGAATCATTCAGCCGTGAAAATGTTGATAGCGATTTCCATGCAGAAATATACAAGGTGGGCAGCCTTATCACGGCGAAAGTGAAGATAGGTGGTAGAGAGGTCACTATTTCGGACGATGGGATGCGCTGAACTGGTTATCCGTATGTAAGGTTCGGAGCGGTTTTTCCACGGCTGCTTCGTTGATGGTAACAAACCGGTATTCGGCGAATACAACGACGGTATGAAAATATACCGCGATAGCAAGAAATGGACTGCCGAGCGGCGCGCACGTCAGGCTATCGAGGTTATAGGAATGAACGGCTGCGATCTCTTTCGTGACCTCGAAATCGTCGCCGCTGACCGCCCGATACCGCCAGAGATCAAACCGGATAAGGTCGTGCTGCCGGAGGTACCCGCACCGCCTGTTCCGAAAGCCCCGCCGACTAAGCCAGCGCTTGTGCCGGTCCCTGAAAATGAATACGGCGGGTGGGAGGTGCTTGACGGCATAGGAAACAGCCCGCCGAAGATGTGTAGGCGGGAATGGAACGGCTGCTGTGAATATGCGATATTCATGCCGGACCACAAGTTGTACTTCCTGCCTCGGGACGAGCTGGAAGCCTGGTCACGTTACTGCGATGAATGCAAGGAATTCATCTGCCGCCGTATCAGTGAACGGCGCGGGGCAAAAGGAAGTTCCCCGCCCGACCTTTCGGCCTGACGGGGAATAAACAAGATGAGATGAGGTATTGACCTCAAATTAATTATACCTCATTCTCGAAAAAAAGTCAATAGTTTTTAATCAGCTAAAGTCTGAAAAATGCCGCTTGCGAGCGGCTTTGAGGACTTGTGAGCAGTATTAACAATTCGAGGACGGTCAATGAAATTTACCAGGGAAAAACTATTCTCTGTGAAATCTGGTGAGTATATTGAACCGTGCATTAATATTTACTCTGATGAACAGGAAAAAGTCAGCAAGCTCAAGAGGGCGAAAAAAACCAAGGCAACAGAGCCGAAAGTAAAAAAGCTCAATGATGAGTACAGCCGGCAATATTTCCGGCTGCTGCTGAATGGGAATTTCGGTCAGGGCGACTATCAGATGTTCCTTAGCTACGACGAAGAACATCGTCCTGCTGACAGGAAGGCAGCTATCAAGGATCGTCAGAAATTTGTTGCCAGACTGAGGACACTGTACAAGAAACACGGAATCGAATTCAAGAACCTTGCGATCACTGAAACTGGAGTGAAGTCCGGTTTCCTCCACCATCATCTTGTTGTACCTGGAGGAATCGACCGAAACCTCATCGAGGAGAAGTGGGGAAAAGGGATCGCCAATTGCAGACGTTTGCAAAAGAGATCGGACAGGTGGCTGAACGATTTCGCCACATATCTCATGAAATCGCAGTCCAATGCCGAAAAGGGTGAACGCTGCTGGAGCGGGTCGCGGAATCTCGTCAAACCCGACGTCAGAATCTGTGATAACGACCGAATCAACCGCCGCCGGCTGCGGGAACTGGTAGAGGCCCGGAACAACGACGATGTTCAGAGAACGGCTGAAAAGATCTACAAGGGATATCGGCTGATTGACTGGCGTGTTGAATTCAATCTGGTGACAGGGCTGCCTTTTGCAAAGCTCATCATGGTCAAGAAAGAGTAGAGCGCACGGTATCAGTTATTTACTGATTTCGCGGGGATTTTAGCGGAAGTTTTCAACAAAAGTTCCGTTGAACAATCATCCAATAGTTGAAAATGTGCCGAAAATCGGCGCGGATTCAATAAAATACTGAATTGAGGGGGATTCGATGTTTAATCAAGCAACACTTATGGGACGGATAACGCATGATCTTGAGTTGAAAACAACTCCGAGCGGCGTGAACGTATGCTCGTTCCAGATCGCAGTTGACAGGCGGTATCAGCAGAAAGGCGAGGAAAGGAAGTCTGACTTCTTCACGGTCGTGGCCTGGAGACAGCAGGCTGAATTCGTTCACCGCTACTTTGCAAAGGGGCGCATGATCATGGTCGTGGGTGAGCTTCAGAACCGTACATACACGAGCAAGGACGGCGTTGAGGTTAGGGTCACGGAAATCATTGCAGATCGGGTTTGCTTCACGGGTGAAAAGGCTGTGAGCGGCGCCGCTCCCGCTGCGGATCCGGCGGCCGCTCCTTCAACTCCTCCACCTGCTCCGGTAGGACCGCTCGACCCGCCTTTCCCACCGGCAGGCGCCGACTTTGATCCATATCCATTTTAAGAACACATTAGGGGGCTTTTAAATGACTGAAAAGCAGGTAGAAAAGCTGCTGGAACTTTACCGGCAGGCTCCGGACGATATCGAGCTTGCAAGAGAAAAGCTTGAGCAGTGGAGTAACATGGACGGTGAGGTCGCAGCAGCGGAGGCTGAACGTCTGAAGGAACGAATTGTCAAGCTTCAGACTCTGCTTGTGTCTGTCGAAAGGGCGGTCGAAAGGCTCCCGAAGATTCACCGCGAAATTGTGAAATTGCGCGGCATGAAGGTGCCGTGGTGGAAAATTGCAAAACAAATACAGTATTCAGAGCGGAGCTGTCAAATTCATTACTGCAAGGCTTTGAGGGCACTTGCAGATTCGAAAGAGCTGTCCGGATATGTTTCGGCGAATGATGTCGGCTCAAGCGAATAATGTGCGTGTGCGATTTCCACGAATTCTTAAAGAGCAAAAAATTGAAACAAACAACAGGCGGTGAAAAAGTCAATGGCAACCAACAAGAATCCAGCTCGTGACGCGGCTTTGAAAGAGTTCGTCAAGCACCGCGGTAAGGTCACGATGAAGGCGCTGAGTGAGAAGCTGAACGTGTCAATTTCGCAGCTTGGGCGCTGGAAAAGGGCTGACGACTGGGAAGGTGCACTCAAGAAAAAACCTGGAGCGCCCAAGGGAAACAAGAACGCGGTCGGTGCGGGCGCTCCAAAGAAAAACAAGAACGCGGAGAAGCATGGGGCATACAGCTCGGTGAAGTTTACGGATCTTGCTCCGGAGCAGCGTGCTAAGGTCGAGGCTTTCTGCGAACTCCCTCTTGAAGGGCGGCTGAATGAGCAACTTAAGGACATGCTTGCACAAAAGGTCGTGTTATTAGAGCGCGCTCAAATATATGCGCCGCTCGTTGAGAATGGCGAAGTGATTGAGTTGATGGTTCAGGACAAAAAGTCGGTGTTTAATAACGGAGATAAGGAGTTCACAACCATCACATCTGTGTCCCAGTTTCACCGCTGGGTCAAGATCATAGAAAAAATCGAGGATATCAATAAGTCAATCAACAAAGTGCTGCAAAGCATGTCTGCTCAGCAGCGTGACGAACAGCGGCTTGACCTTGATGAGCGCAAGCATAGTCTTGAACAGCAGAAGGTGTCTGGAATTTTCGATACCGATGAAATTGGAGATGATTCTGGCGACATAGACTAGGTGATTTTGACAACCTGCAACGAGCGTTAAGCGACACTTGATACATATAAGGTACTGCCCCCTCAAGGGCAGGCCTGCGGGTCCGCCGAGCCCCACGGGGTAGCTAGATATGAAAATTTTTTACCGACTTCCGGGGTGGCGGCGGTTTTTGGAGATAGGGGGTGTTTATGTGAGGCCTTTGGAGCGGATTGCGCTATCCGGGGAAAACATATCCAAGGTACTGGGAATCACGGAGCGGCGCGTTCGGCAGCTTAGGCAGGAGGGAGTTTTCCGCTGCAACAGCGCTGGGAACTATCATCTGATCCGGACGGTGAGGGCTTACATCGAGTTCGTCACAAAGGGGACAGATGGCAGCGGGAACAGCGCCGCGCTCGACCTTACACGGGAACGCGCCAGACTGATGAAGGTCAAGCGAGAGGATCAGGAATACGAACTGGCGCTCAAGCGCGGGGATATGCACAAGTCCGATGAGATACGGCAGGTCATGTCGGCGGTGTTCGGGAACTTCCGGTCAAGGCTGCTTTCAATTCCGGCTAAGGCTTCGCCGGTGGTCGCGGTCAAGGCTGATAAGGCGGAGATATATCAGTATCTCAAGGAACTTATCGACGAGGCACTCAATGAGCTTGCGGACTTTGATTCTATGTTCCCGGACAAGTCACGTGCCGAAGATGGTGTGAAAGAGGGTGAGGAAAATGAGCGAGCGCGTGGCGACTGAAAAATGCCCCGTGTGCGGTAAAGCACCTTCGCCGATCACTACACCTAATAGCGGTGTGTGGTACGCTTTTTTCAAATGCGACTGTGACTATGTAGCCGGCTGGGGCAGCACAAGAAACGAAGCTCTGGACGACGCTGCTGAAGCCTGGAACAGGACAACACGGACCAAGGCATGGAAGAGGAAGAAGGGAATGGAGGGAAGGAGGTGGCACTGTTGATGGTTTTCCGGAAAAGTAAGTGCTGCAAGTGTGGCAGGTATCCGTTGGCTGAAAGGCGTCGGGAATTCGGTCGTGTGTGGTTCAGAGTGAGATGTTCTTGCGGGGCGAGGACTGACTGGGCGACCGATATTTATGGGCGTCGTCGCGAAAAGGCAAAAGCGAGAGCTGTTCAACACTGGGAACTTATCAACAAGCCGGATTCCGGCTGGTATACCACGACTTCCGGGGGACTTCGCAGAAAGCGGTACACCAAGAATACCACTTTCTGCGTATGAAGGAAGGAGAATGGGATGATGTTCAGAAGAAAGCGCTGCGCGTACTGCGGTCGGATACCTGTGATGGAACACAGAAAAGCAGCTCGGACGGAATGTGCCCGAAATAGCGCACAGCTTTTCAGAGTGCGGTGTTCCTGCGGGAATCAGACGGAGTGGGGACTTGCACCGAGCGGGTACTGGCGTAAAAAAGTCAAAGCTATGATCGTGCGCCAGTGGAACGAGCTCAATTCCGAAAAGCTTGGTGAGTTCTTCGTTGCAATGATCGGAGAAGTCAGAAGAGAGGCGTTCAGGTGGAACGAGCTCAAGCGGTGCAGAATGTGCAGGGAAGTTCCAAGAAGCAGGATAACGCCGTGTATGAATTCCGATTCCACACCGGTTGCGTATTGGGAAATTGAAATTCGCTGTAATCGTCACTGGGACTGCGACCTTATTATGCGAGCGCAAAGCGATATAAGCCTTGCCGCTAAACGGCTTGCTGAACGGTGGAACTGGGAGAATGCCGTGGACGAGCACGGATACATTACAAGGGAGTGAGCGCTTCATGAAAAACGAACTTAAAATTCAGCAGTGCCCGAGTAGGAAGTATCGGTGCCCGGTGTGGCCTGTTTGTCTGTTCGGCTGGGGCTTCCCGCTTGATAATTTCAGGCGCCGCGTGGTTAACGCAGCGCGGAAGATGGAGGGGTTCGTCGGCTTTTGCGACCCGAAAATATATATCCGGGAGGACGATAGAGGCGTGATCTTCTTCGTGCTCTTTGATACCAAGGCGCATGCAATTGCTGGACGTGATCTTATTAGCGAAAAGTTTCCGCAGCAGAGCGTCGGTCCTAACTGCATAATGCACTATGCGGCAAGGGAGCCGTATGACGACCCCGAACTGATGAGAATATCACTTAGAGGAGAATAAAGCATGCCCCAGTTCTTATCGGGCTGCTGAAAATCTTTACATACTTGCGGAAACGGAGGACACCAAGAATGAGGATAAATCTTGACTATCTGCATTATTGTTCGAATCTGCGAAGGCTCCTGACCGAAAATCCGAAACTGCCGGTCATCGTGTATGCCGGAGAAAATGCGAACACCGGGGACTATCAGTATTTGTGCTGTTCGCGAGTTGAATGTTCCGTCGGCGAAGTGCTTGACTGCGAACTCCCTTTCGGTGGAAAAGAAGTATTCTATGATCGCGATTATTTCAGAGAGCGGCTTGCAGACTATCTTGCAGAACAGCTTGACGGTTTGACCGATGATGAATTCGATAAGGCGCTTAAAAAGGAACTGAAAAAGTATGAGCCTTACTGGAAGAAGGTCATCGAGGTGTGGGTCGATAACTGAGATGAAGCGTGACAGATGGCTGATCTGCTATCGGTTTACAAGGTTTCAATGGTGCGCTGCTCCATCTGGAAAGGCCGGCTTAAAGGTCAGGTCACATGTAAACCTGTAAAGCTCGTCTTTTGCCCGCGGTGCGGAAAAAGGCTTGCAGAAACTCGTGGAGGTGTGAAAAATGATTCATGAAGTGAACTGCGACCGCGACTGGTTCAACCTCCTTGTGTCGCGCAGCAGAACATTTGATATCCGAAAAGATGACCGCAGATTCATGGTCGGCGATTACGTCGCGTTCAATGAATGCGAGCATGACGAGAACATGGATTCTTACAGCTACACCGGTTATTCGGTGCTTGGAAAGATAAATTATATTCTTAACGACGAGAGGTACGTCAGGGAAGGATACATCGTCATCGGATTCAGCATTTGCGGCATTCTGGACGACGGCAGCAAGCAGCCTGTCTACTGTGTTAAAGGCGAGGATCGGGAACGCGGTGGGATAAAGGATTCGCCGTATTATCTGGGGGAAGAAATGAAACATTTCACAGAATCGGAGCGGCTCACAGACGCGCTCCGGGAGCTTTGCGGGAAATACAATATTGCCTGCGGAGATGACAGCCAGGGGCTGGGAAAGGAGCTCATGGAGCTGCCGAAGCGGCTGTCTTGTCTGTGTACGTCAGAAAAGACAACCGAGGCGCTGGACGTCATGGCAGGGCGGGAGCTCGTTACGCTGCGCAGCGGGTGCTGCAAGGAGCCGATGTGCGTCGGCTCCGAACTCTGGAGGATCAGTGACGGCGTGTATTGCCCGAAATGCGGCATTAAGGTACTAAAGCCCAGGGATATGAAAGGTGGTGATTCAGAATGATAAATGTGACAGGTGGTAAGGACGGCGAAAAGGTGAGCGTGGAGCTCATCGGGTCGAAAGACGAGGTCGTCCGCGAAGCAGGATATGTTATAGAAGCAGTTGCGGAGAAGATATTCGTAAAGAACAACGGTCGAGGATTTGACCAGGCAACTAAGCGTGAACGCATTGAATGCATTTGCGCTGCTTATAACGGAATGTTTCTGTCATTTGCGTTAGACAATAATCTGTCCGCGTTTGCAAGAGAACTTGTCCGGATAGGCGTCATAGGAAGCGTTGACTTTGAAAAGCTGGCAGGTGATGAAGAATGATAAATTCAATAAGCGATAATAAGGACGGCTCCAATGCAAAGGTAGTGTTCTCCGGCGACAAAAATAAGGTGTTCGGGGAGCTTTACAGCGCCGTTGAGGCGTTTGCTGTAAAGAACTGTGAAGAAACAACGCATGTGAATTATGCGGAACTTTCGAAGGCAAAGCAGACCGCCGCCGTTGTTGCAGCGCTGCTGGGGCTGCTTGGACGATTCGCAGATATCAACGGATTTGAGGGGATTGCGGAGGAAGTCATTAAGCTGCATATCATTTCCGCGGTGGATATCAGCGAGAAGTACGGAAAGTGAGCGGGAATATGACATTCGAGGAGACACTTACACCGTATCAGCGGCGGTTGCTGCTGGAAAAACTGCTGAACCTTATGACTCCGGAGGAGCGTGCTAAGATACTTACGCCAGGCGTCGCGCCTAAAATGCCGCCGGACATCTCCCTGGAGGAGCTTCGAGACCGCAAGGAGATAACTCAGAGGACTATGAACAGTCTTTACCGTGCAGGAATGAGGACGCTGCATGACGTATATGAGACATCGCCGAAAGCGCTGATGAATATACGGTTCATCGGAAAGAGCGCTTACAGCGAGATCGTGGATATCCTTCGCGAACATGAATATGATGTTTCCACATTCGAGCTGTGGAACGGAAAGAAGGTTGATAATACATGAACAATATTACTGAGATCGAGCTTTCAAAGCTCGTTCACCACCCCCAGAACCCCCGCAAGGACCTCGGGGATCTTACCGAGCTTACTGACAGTATCAAGGCGTCCGGGATAATGCAGAATCTGACCGTTGTTCCGGAAAGTGACCACTATCTTGTTGTTATCGGCAACCGCCGCATGGAGGCGGCAAAGCTGGCGGGGCTTGATACTGCTCCCTGCGCGGTGGTGGATATGACCCCCGCCGAACAGCTTTCCACCATGATGGTGGAGAACATGCAGCGCTCAGACCTTACTATTTTCGAGCAGGCGCAGGGCTTTCAGCTCATGATGGATATGGGCGACACGGTTGACGGCATTGCAGAAAAGACCGGATTTTCAAAGTCAACGGTTCGCAGGCGCGTGAAGCTGATGGAGCTTGACCAGGACGTGCTTAAGAGAGTAAGCACCGAACGTCAGATATCGATAGGAGATTTTGAGCAGCTCAACAAGATAAGCGATATTAAAACAAGAAACAGGCTGCTTTCGCTTGCCGGGACGGGCAGATTCTACTATGAGGTAAACGCCGCAATTGAGAACGAGAAGAGGCTTTCGCGGTTGAATGAGGTCGAAAAAATGCTTGCAGATCATGGGTGCAGGCGGCATGAAAAGAACGACGGAATGATGTTCGAGGGTTCATTCTTTATCACTGACGACAATATTTCCGCTGAAAAGAAGAGGATCATAAAGAAATATGGAAATATAAGCGCGCTGTCATATGAGGTGTCGGCGGCCGGCTCGATATATTTCTACCGCGAAAGAAGCGAAAACGACAGCAGCGAGGCTGAAAAGCAGGCGCGGGAGCGGGCGCGGCTCGAGCACTGTCGCGAGATCGCCAGGAACGCAAATCACCGGCTGTGGCTGAAAAGGCTGACTTTTATCAGAAATTACAAGGAATCAGCCGCGAAGGAGCACGTGATAGCGATTTCAAAATATCTGGCGCTGACCAGATCCGACGGATACTGGTCGAATAACCTGATAAACCTCCGGTTGATAATGGGTATAAATGAAGAAGTGCCCGATGAAACAGCGGCTGCCAGGATAGAGATGGAAGCCCTGGCGACGCCTTTCCGGCTTCTGCTGTGGTCCGTTTACGAGCAGATGGGCGACTGCTACGATGAACATGGATACATAGAGGTGAATATGTCAGGCGCGCCGTTTTATAAGGACTTCAATGCCAGGGAGGGACTCGACATGATATACCAGTTCCTGTTTGAACTTGGGTATGAAAAGGACGAGGAGGAAAAGAGACTGGCGGACGGCACTTCCACGCTGTATGACCAGGAAAATCCTGTGTGGAGCATGGAAGAGGAGAAAAAGCCGGTGCCGATTGAGGAATTCGAACTTTCTGTACGCATGTTCAATGCTCTAAAAAGGGCAGGCATAAAGAATTCTGAACAGCTTGTCGCCGCAGCCGCTGATGGCAGCTTGTTCAATCACGTGAACAGAAAGTATGACGAACTCAAAAAACAAGTCGCGAAATTCGGGATAATGCTGCCGGATATGCCGGAGGAAAGCGCACCGGGCGGCATCAGGGAAACGTCTGAAATCAGAGAAGAAACGGACGATGAAGAGGACTGACAGGAAGTCGCCGAAACCGGAGGTATTTACCGTGAAGATGACTGTATGCCAGGTTTGCGGCCGGCGGCTGACGTCGGATTTTGGGCTGAAAAACGGCCTGGGTCCGAAGTGTATGCATAAGTGGCAGCTTATGCATGCGCCGCCCGATCCGGCCCAGATGACTTTGTGGGAGGACGGAAATGAAGAAGATACGACGGCTGATAAACATGATACGCTTTGACTTTATCATCGGCGTTATCGTTCTTGTCTTTATCGGAGAAAGGTCAAGACTTATGGCGTTTTTTGGCGGGATATTCCTGCTGCTGTCGGCGGTGGAATTCACTTTGCGATTTCTTTGCGAGATCGATGAAAGGAGAAAGAATGGCGAATCTTACATATACGAGGAGAAAGGCCGCAGGACTTTGTGTCAGGTGCGGAGCAAGGCTGGAGAAAAACAGCCCGTATCTGAAGTGCGGGCTGTGCCTGGGTCAGGAACGGGAGGAAAGGGAGAAATATTCCTCGATGAGGAAAAAAGACGGACTTAGCCTCAAGGACGTTATGACCCTTGCCGCTGAAAATCACTGCTCTTACGGCGAGATGGTGGTAAGGCTGCAAAAGGAGGGCATCGAATGACTGACGAACAGGAGATAGCCCGGATAATGGAGCTGCGTGCGCAGGGATTTAATGCCGAACAGATAGGAAAGGAGTTATTTTTCAGCGGGTCGGCGATTCGTAAGAAAATTCGAAAAGCCGGACTTTCGGAACAGTTTCTTATGTCTGGAAAATTAGCGTTTGAAAGAATCCGGGACGATGTTCGGATAATGTTTGAGCACAATATAAGATATGATGATATAGCAGTCAAATACAATGTCACGAAAGATACGGTCAGACGATGGCGTATAGAGCTTGGGATTCCAATCAAACCACATGGCGGAGCGAACTCGCTGCATCTGGATATCGAAGAACTTATACGTCTTCGGGAAAGCGGTAAAACCTATGCTGAAATAGGAAAAATAGTCGGCGCTGCTGGTCAGACTGTATGGGCTAACCTTGTAAGAGCGGGTGTTGTTCAAAGTGGCAAAGGCAGCCCTTTGAGAAAGTTTCCGGACGATCCGGAGGAGCTGGAATGTCTGCGGATCCTGCTTTCGGACGGATACACGAATTATGAGATTGCCAAACGGTATGGCATACGCCCTGGTACGGTCAGCGGATGGCGAAGCAAAATGAATATCCCTGGAGCAGGACGCGGGAGGAAGGTGAAACGGTGAATAGGTACGGAGCTTTTCTGATGTTCGTAATCGGTGCGCTGCTTGTGTTCGGAGCGGTATTCACCGCCGAACTTTCAGTGATGGGGGCGGCCGAATATACAGGGTGTGCGGTTACCGGGCTGGGGCTTATGACCGGCGCGGGCATATCCGCACTGATGGAGGATAGAAAGTAATGCTTAATGCGGACGATTTAAGGCGCTGCGAATGCTGTGAAGAACCCACGAAAAAGGTAGTTGGATTCTGGGACGGGTTCAATTCGGAGAATGGTTTGCCCTGCGCCGGCGCAATTTATTCCTGCGAGGATCATGAATGCGATATCTGCAAGGAAAAAATGTCTGAAAAAGAATCGGACGAACTTCTCAAGGAACGTGTGAAGGTGGCAAACCTTCAGAATGGCACTGACGCGGAGCTGCTCAGGCGCAGCAGAATGAGCGTGAGAGTGACCCTTGGCGCGGCTGCTGACATAATAGGCGTATCGGCTGCGGAATATTCCGCAAAGGAAAACGACCGTATGCCCATCACGCGGGAGGAATATCACAATATCCTCATGCCGCTTTTTGAAGCAATCAAGGCAATTTCAGAAGGAAAGCGCTGCGGTCAATGCCGGTACTATCGCGAATCCGGGTATTTTTCGACACAGGGAAGCTGCTACTGGAAGAGCGGCGCAACGGAGGTCGGAGTCAGCAAGAAGGCTTGCGTCCGATGGAAACCACGCGTTGACAGCGCGTTCAGATTTTCGAAGGACGAACGAAAGCCAGTGGTGATAGAGCAGATAAGGAACTGCGGGGAATGCGGCCATGACTTTAACGCCATAAGGGAATGCCGGTTTTCTTCGGGAGCATGTCTTAATATTTCAGGTCCCGTTACAGAGTATTGTTCGAACTGCGAGAACGAGGTCACAATGAACTGGGACGTCAAAAAACAGGGATATCAGGCGTTTTGCCCGGTCTGCGGAAAACGTCTCATGCTTTGCAGCGAGTGCCTGGACGCCGAGGATAACACCGCGCGGGGCATGTGCGACTATGACAGCGGTACAGATTCATGCTTCAGAAGAAAGGGGGATCGGTAATGAATATCAACATACATAAGGCAAACGAACGGCGATTTGCCGAGATTATGGACACGACCCTGAACACAACCCGCACCGTCTGGGAGATAATGACTCTTAAGACGCTGCACGATGATTTCGGCTTCGGAGAAAAGAGGCTCATGCAGTTTGCCGACGCGCTTCGTGAGAACTACGGCGGGTTCAACAGAGAAATGTCGCTTACTGACACCTACAAGAATCGTACCGCTTCTAATCTTGACGCCGCGCTTATCCGCGCGGTTCGGGATCTTCGGCATGATGGGATAGATTACCGCAAAATCCTCGACTGCGGCAATGTGCTTATAATTGTTGAGAAGGACGGTAAAAAATTCAGCGTAGACGACTGCGTTGACAAAATACTTGAGAGGGAGAAGAACGGGTGGAAAAGGAGCGCGAATGGTTCCGAATAGCTACTACACAGATTTATCTTGATATTACGGACGACGGCCTCGAGCTTGCTCATAAGAGATTTGTTAATTGAGAGGGGTGATTTTAAATGGCAGAAAAGTGCGAATTCGTTCTTGAGCCGAAAGCTGTTGAATTTACTGGGCTTATCCAGTCTATGACTGGTAAGCACCAACTTTGGGAACTTTGGGCGGACTTCATAGCACTAACAGCTATTTCTTGTTCTCAACAGCTTGATTTCCGGAAAGAACGGGAAGAGCGGTATCTGGTGATTGCTAGCAAATACGACAGCGAAGAGATGAACAGCTTTTCACGGCTTTTTGCACTTGTTATGGACGGATATGAGCAGAACAGAGAGCAGGATATGCTTGGCAGCATATACATGAAGCTGAATCTTGGAAGCCACTGGACTGGTCAGTTCTTCACACCGTACAGAGTATGCCAGGCTGTGTCGGGCATTTCATCCGATGATGCCGTAAGGCTGATTCAGAAAAAGGGGTATGTGACAATGCTCGACAGCGCTTCCGGCGCAGGTGCAATACTGATTTCAATGGCAAATTCTATTCAGCGTTCGCTTGCGGCCGGCGGTTCCCGTCTTAAATTGCAGGACCATGTGCTTGCGGTGGCGCAGGACCTTTCAGAAAACACGGCGCTGATGTGCTACATACAGCTTTCGTTGCTTGGAATAGCTGCTATCGTCTACATCGGGGACAGCCTGGAAGAACCGTATCGCTTCGATTCGCTTTGCACACCGCCTGCGGATAACATATGGTTCACGCCGATGTATTTCAGCGATGTATGGAATGGGCGGAGAAAGGTGCGGATGATCACCAGGATAACAAATGCAGGGAGGAATAATAATGGACGAAAAGTTCTGTGATTACTTTGACAGGTGGGTCAAGGAGTTCAAAGAAGGCAACATAAGAGAGGTAACTCTTGACAAATATTACTGCACCTCAAAGGCGCTTCGGAAAATAGCGCCAGCTCTCATGATGTCGGAGCTTGACCGAACAGCATATCAGAGAATACTTAACGTTTATGGCGAAACACACGAGAAAACCACGGCTCTTGATTTCCACCATCACCTTAAAGCTTGCATATCTGACGCGAGAAACAACGGAGATTTGAAGAACGACCCCACGTATAAAGTTGCTGTCAAGGCTATGGCTTCAAGAGAAAAAAAGCCTAAATTCCTCAGTCAGTTTGAGGTACAGCTTCTTGTTAAAAGTCTTAACCTTGACGGTAAGTTAGGTTATGACCATCTTCTTTTTCTCATCATAAAGACCGGATTAAGATTTTCAGAGGCGCTGGGGCTTACGCGAAAGGATTTTGATTTTGCAGCGCAGACGATAACTGTCAATAAGACGTGGGGTTACAAAAAAGGAAGCGGAGCGCAGTTTGAGCCCACGAAAAACGCTTCATCAATCAGAACTATACAGGTCGACTGGATCACGCTTCAGAAGTTTTCTGACCTCATAAAGGATATTCCGGAAAACGAGCCTATTTTCAGATATGGTCGGCAATATAGCATGTGTAATTCATGTGCCAACGATATTCTTGAAGCAAAATGCAAACAACTCGGAATACCTGTGATATCCGTTCATGGTTTACGGCACACGCACGCTTCTCTTCTCCTTGCTGCCGGGGTATCTATTGCAAGCGTGTCAAAGAGGCTCGGACATTCGAACATGTCTACAACACAGAACATATATTTGCACATCATTAGGGAGCTGGAGAACAAGGACAACGCGCTTGCGATATCATCAATGTTGAATATCGGTTGATGAGAGGATGATCTTATGGCAACAAAGCGTATATACAATATGGGTACCCGGGCGACGGAATTTTCAAAGCTTATCCAGTCCATGACCGGGAAACATCAGCTCTGGGAGATATGGGCGGACTTCGTCACTATGGCGGCGTGCTGCATATCCAACAGCGTTGACAGCGGGAACCGGGAAAGGCGGGAGGATCTTTATAACAGAACCGCCGGGAAATATGAGCAGGACGAGATAAACAACATGGGCTCGCTGCTCGGGCTTGTTATTCTGGCGCTCGAGGAAGAACCGGAACAGGATTTCCTCGGGGAAATGTACATGCAGTTGGAACTGGGTTCGCACTGGCATGGACAATTTTTCACGCCGTATAATGTGGGTACATTCCTGCTTACGACAGTGCTATTGACGACCTGTTTTATTCGCCGTTTTGTCCAAACTGCGGCGCTAAGATGGACGGAGAGGAATGGCAGAACAATGAGTAACGTAGATATAATGTTCACTCACAAAGACGAAGAAGCACCAGAAGAAATGGTGAAGCAGCTTCCGAATTGCCCTGTATGCGGAGCAAAGGCGTATCTTCACGGTGATACCGTTGACGGCTTTTGGTTTGGCTGGTCTATCGGTTGTCCGAGATATTGCCTTAATGACGGAATACACGGACATGACCTGAACACTCCGCAGGAGGAATATCTTGCAGAACATGGATTTGCGACAAAAGAGCAAGCAGTCGCATGGTGGGAAAAGCGGGTTAAATTGAACGGAGGTGGAACTAATGGCGCGGATCATTGAAATTGAAATCGGTTGCTGCGGTGAATGCCCTTACTATAGCATGAAAAAGCACAAATGCCAGCGTGGCGCAGCTGACGAGGGCGATCCGAGGGAACATTTTTTCAGGGACTGCCCTCTACCCTGGCATGAGATTTCTGAAAACGATATGGACGGAGGTGATAACATCATGAATACAAACCCTGAATGCTTTACGCCGGAGGGAAACAATCCATACCCGCTGTGTACTGGTAAGGATATGCCGGAATGCGAAAACTGTCAGCTTCGCGCTGGCTGGAACGGAGGCGACACAGATGAAGATGAGGGTTGATGAGGCGTTACACGCAGCGCATTGCGCTCCTGCAATGTACAAGAGAACGCCCGAAGATATACGCTGCAAAATCTGCGGGAGACGGCTAAAAACCTACTACGCGGCAGAACGGCTATATTCTGTGAAGTGCTTTGGCTGCGGCTATGTGGCGCTTATTAAAGCCGGAAGCCCCTCAGAAGCCGCAAAGGTTTTCGGAGTAGAGTACGGAGGTGACACCGAATGACCGTAGAAGAAGCAATCGCAATCATACGCAGGAAAACAAGCATTCCCGAAAATGGAGAAATCTTTGAGATTATTGAAAAGGCTTACGATATGGCTGTTGAAGCTCTCGAAAAGCAGATACCCAAGGCACCTATCCAAAACCGCAAAGAACGCATACGATACACAAGCGCTTGTTCTTGCCCCAACTGCGGGCGCGGATTTGCAGGAACAGGAATAGCCGATTACTGCTACCATTGCGGGCAGGCTTTAAAGTGGGGTGATACAGAATGACATTCAAGAGGAGAAAATGTGCGATATGCGGGTGTAAGCCGACAGTGAGAATTATACACAGGTACGATAACTTTTTCGAGTGTGGGATAGAATGCCCTAAGTGCTTTGCTTATGAAAATTATGCTGCGCCAAGCAAGGAACTTGCTAAAGCCAATGCAGTACACCTGTGGAACTCCCAGCAGAAGCGCATGGCTCTAATTCTCAACTTCGGAGGGTACACTAATGAACATTAAGAAATTCGAAAAGAATTTGCAGAATCAGCTTGACAGGCAGGCATTAGAGGGTGCAACCTCCGGTTGGATGGAGGAGAATGTGTCTCAGGCAATTTACAACGGAGGCAATGAAATCAAGCTCCCTAAGATGTCGCTCCAGGGTCTGGGCAGCTATAGCCGTGACGACGGCTACGCAGGCGGAGCAATTACTTATGCCTACGAGACCTTTACGCTCACCCAGGAAAGAGGCAGACGTTTCCGTATCGACGACATCGACGTTGACGAGAGCGGCTTCGGATTCGCTGCGGCAAATGCCGCAGCTGAGTTCCAGCGCACTCATGTTATTCCTGAGATTGACGCTTACCGCTACTCAAAACTGGCGGCGGCTGCTGGTATTCGCCAGACCTACTTTCCAAGTAAGGATACAGTCGTGTCTGCTCTACTTATCCAGTTGGACAAGGTTTGCAACATGGTTTGCGATAACAACTATGGCAATGGCGACATAGTTATTGCTATGAGCCGCCCGGTTTATGAAAAAATCGTGCTTTCCGGTGAATCAAAACTCAAATCCTTTCAGTTTAGGCAGGGCAGTCTTGAGCTTTTCGTGAAATCCATCAATGGTATCCCAATTATTCCGGTGCCGTCGAAAAGAATGCAAACCGAATATGTCTTTGACGCAAACGGGTTTTTCCCTGCTGTTCGCGCAGAACCCATCAACTGGATAATTTGTCCGAAATCCGCACCCATAGCGATTTCTAAGACTGGCAGTGTGAAAATTACTCCGCCTGGAGATAACCAGTTTGCTGACGCATGGGATATCGACTACCGCAAATATCATGATTTACTCATTCCGGACAACACAAAAGCGCTGATTGCGGTATCGGTCGCTTCGGAACAGGAGGGCAGAAGCTAATGAATGATAAAGCAGTATTGCTAAGCATACAGCCGCGATGGTGCGGGCTTATCACAAGCGGCAAGAAAACTATTGAGGTACGCAAGACCAGACCGAAAATCGATACGCCGTTTAAATGTTACATATATCAGTCTAAGAGCAAAGACCTGTTGATGTATGTAATGAAAGACGGCGATAATGATTACGGCACAATCTATCACGGAAAGCCGGTATTCATTAAAACATTATCGCCGTATTCAAACGGCAACGAACAGAAAGTCATCGGTGAATTCACCTGCGACAGGATAATAGACGTGGACTGCGACAGCATAGCTCCATTTGACAAAAGCACGGGAATTTACATTGGTAAGCAATGCTGTTTATCAAGAGAAGAACTTTGGAAATATACCAGCGGCCATTGCGCTCATGGCTGGCACATCTCAGATCTGAAAATCTACAACAAGCCGAAAGCTCTTAGCGAGTTTGGACTAACACGACCGCCGCAGCCATGGCGCTATGTGGAGGTGAGCGCTGATGAGCCGTAAAGAAGAGTATCGGTGGTACAAGAGTATCGGAATCTGCCCCGTATGCCACAAAACGGCAATACAAAAAGGGTATCAGACCTGCCTGGAATGCAGGCTGAAGATGAGGGAATATGCAGCTGACAGAAAGAGCAGGATGAACGCTGAACAGCTCGGCGACATCAGTCGGCGAACTGCCGAAGCAAACAAGCGGATGTATGTGCGCCGTAAAGAAGCGAACCTCTGCACGCAATGCGGAAAAAGACCGGCTGACGATGGCAAAACCACCTGCAGGTACTGCCGGGAAAAGTACAATCGAAAGAGACGTGAACAAAACGCAATGCGAGGCGGAAGTCATTATGATAAGTCCATAGTTCGCAAGGGAACCAGATTGTTTTGCGTGATTCCGGCGGAGCCGGGCGAGCACGGAGCTTACGTCTGCGAAGATATATGCCTGAAGCGCAGCGATGGTATGGTATATATCAAGGACGGAGAGTTCCCTGTTGGCTACATCGGGAAATCATGGTTCTTAAATCGCGCGGAAGCTGAGAAAGCAATGGAGGCGAGCAAAAGTGATTAACACATTCATAGGCGCGCATACACGGAAACCGCCGAGAACATACGCCGAACCGAGCGCAGCGAGGAACGCGCACGCGCTGAAGAAGATTTCAAGCGGTTTGCGGCAAAGAAAAGCCGGAACAGGAAGCAGAAGCACAAGGGAAACAAAAAGAGGTGAGTAAATGAGCAACAAGGCGGTACTCCTCAGCGTTCAGCCGAAATGGTGCGAGTTGATAGCTACAGGAAAGAAAACGATTGAGATTCGCAAGACTAAGCCGAAAATCAAAGTGCCGTTCAAGGCGTACATCTACTGCACAAAAGACAGAAACAATCACTTCTGGACTGGGAAGCGATATTCTTACACTGATGAACACAGTCACAATGCATTCGACAAGGACGGCAACGGCAAGGTTATTGGAGAGTTTGTGTGCAATAAAATAGCAACGTTCCCAGATGAATGTTACGCAGGGTGGCTTGTAAAACATAGCTGTGTTTCGGCAAAAGAACTTGAACGATATGCAGGCGATAACGATAGTCTGTATGTTTGGCATATATCAAACCTCGTTATCTATGATGAGCCAAAAGAGTTGAGCAGATTTCTGGCACCGTGTGACGAAGATTGTCCCAATTGCGAGTTCTGGAAGTGTGACATGGTTAATCAGCATGAGCGTGATATGGATTGCACAAACAGCAGCTATCCTTTACGACCGCTGAAACGACCGCCGCAGTCATGGCGTTATGTGGAGGTGATAAAATGAGATGTGACAATTGCCCGTTATGCCCTATCGCCGAGGACGATGTGTGCCTGGAAAGCGAGGGCAAATACGGAATAGAGCACGCTGACGGTATGTTGGGCTGCAAGCACCCCAGAAACTGGGCTGAAAAGAGGAGCAGTGAACACGAAACTGCACTCGGCGAAATGGGAATGGATATGGGGATTGAAATGGACTTCACCCCAGAAGAGCTTACAAAAGTAATCGACCTCTGCAAACATATGGTGGGACTTGGCAGGAAAAGACCATACCACAGACACGGGAAAGAGTTTTATAGACCGTATCGAAACGTTTTCGCTTCTAATTTTCCCGGAAACAGGCTGCTTAACAAACTTCCGCACTGGATTATCACCAAATCACAGAGCGAAAAACATGTCTATTACAAGCTGACAACAGAGGGTTTGCAGTGGCTCGGCAGACGGCTTAAAATAGAGATTAAGTAAGAGATGGACTAATATGGATACGTTTATAAAATGGCTCAACAGCCCGTAAAGGAGGATATGGAGTGACTGATAAAATGGTTGCCAGGGTTAAGGAGATCGACGAGGAACTTAATCGTATAGACGACGAGGTCGATATCCTTACGAAAGCGATGGACAGAATGTACAGGTACAGGGATTTTCTGAAAAGAAAATACTTTTACCGTGACACAATTTTTCATTACAGCTACGGCTATGAAGTTCTGAATTTCAATTTTACCGACAATGACTTGAAAGTCCTTATCGACATACGGGAACAGCGCCGGCGGGTGCTGCTGGACGAGATGGCAAGGCTGTGAAAGGAGAATAAATGAAAGACAGCGAAAATAAAAAGCTTGAACGTATTCAGGAGATCGACCGGAAGATACACCAGCTTGACACAGAGATAGACGTGCTTGCGGAATCGTTCGCGCTGCTTATCCAGGGGAAGAAAGCGCGGCGGGAGGCGCTTTCCGACGAGTTGCGAAAAGTGGTGAACGGGGAAGGAGAAACCAATGATAAAGATTGAAAACGTGGAGGTGTTCGGCTGGGAAGTAGCTATCCGCGGAATGCGTAATCCGCTGAATTCGTGGGATAAGTCGGACAGCTGCTGGCTGCCGTTAAATGATGTTGCTGGGCATCCGGTCGATGACGGCTCGAAGCTGGAGTTTTTTGCGGGCAATAACGACCTTACGCTGATGAAGAAACTTGCGGCGGCGGGTACGGATCATCGAAAGTTCATGCGCATGATAAACGTTACCTGTGACATTACGGCGCCGAGATACTGGTGGACTGAGTTCGATACTTACAAGGTCAGCACGGTGCGGAACAGCTGCTCTACCATGCACACTATTGCTGAAAAAGAGTTTACTCTTGATGATTTCAGCAGGGAGCATCTGTTCACGCGAGATTTTCAGACCTACGGCATATACGACAACGACGACCAGCAGACAGTCTATTTGCAGGCTTCGGCGCTTGAAGTACTCAATACGGTCATTCAGGCGCTGAATGCATACCGCAGGGCGTATCTGGTTAGCCAGAAAGCAAACAAGGCTCTGTGGTGGCAGATGATACAGCTTCTTCCGCAGAGTTACAACCAGCGGGCGACTGTTCAGATGAACTATGAGGTACTCGCCAACATGTACCACAGCCGTAAGAATCATAAGCTGGACGAATGGCGTAAGTTCTGCGAATGGGTCGGGGGACTTCCGTATTCTGTGATTATTACCGGGAACTCCGATAATGCCTGACCAGGCGGTGATGTTATCCGATATCTGATACTTTACCATCACACGACCGCCAGGAAGCCGCGATGGTACTGTGACAAGCATGAGTGCGGCGTTACTGAACACGTTCACAAGCCTGCGTGCTGGGTGTGCCGGCATTTAAAGCCTATGAGCGCGTTTTACTCAAAGAAAATATCCCTTTCTGCGAACGATTCCCGCAAAAATGAAGATTTTTGCAGGAATTTCGGGAGCGGTTCGTCCGAAAATAGCATAAAATCCGCTGAAAGCGATATTTTTACGCATAATTCGTTGAAAAGCAGCGGGTATCGTTATAAAAAATGCCGGAATCGTTCGAAAAAGGCGGGTAAAGCTAAAAAACGGCGATAAAAGGCGAAAGGATATGAAGTTTATCAGGAGCTTCGACATCTGCGCTGCGTTTTTGCAGCGGAAATGTCGAAAACGCTGCTGGAACGCAGCAAAAACGCGCGGCTGTTTTCCGCGCGTTTTTCTGGTATTTATTAATATTTGATGATATTTGCTGATAGTTTGTTTGCTGTGGAAAGAAAAGGCGCCGATAGGTTGGTACCCCATCGGCGCGAATGCAAAAAGGTTGACTGTAGTACACAGCAAATCCATCAGCCATAAAGGTTGTACTAATAGATTAGCCTTGGTAGTGCATGTATATTATAAAGCACATAAATTAAAATGTCAAGGGGGACATTCTGAAATATTCACGGCGGTTTTTGAAATTGCATTTAAAAAAGCGGGGGTAAATTTAAAAATGGGGGAAAATGAGAAGAAAGAATTCGAACTGTCGAGAAATACTCGGGAGTTGATGAGGGAGATATTTTCGCGGCTTAAGCCGCCGCCGGCTATCAGTATATCGGAGTGGGCCGACCGGTTTCGCATGATATCGCCGGAGGCTTCCGCCGAGCCGGGGCGGTGGAGAACGTCGAAGGCGCCTTACCAGAAATTCATGATGGACGCTATTTCCGACCCGAAAACAACAAAGGTCGTAGTCATGACGGCGGCGCAGATAGGCAAGACAGACGCGCTTATACTGAATCCCACGGGATACTACATACACAACGATCCGTCGCCGATAATGACGATGGAGCCGACCTTACAGATGGGCGAGGCGTATTCAAAGGACCGCCTTTCCCCCATGATACGGGACACTCCGGTATTATCGGCGCTTATCAATGACAAAAGTCGGACGAGCGGCAACACGATATTGCAGAAGGTCTTTCCCGGCGGGCATGTGACCATTGTCGGCGCGAATTCGCCCAGTTCACTTGCGTCCAGACCTATCCGGGCGCTGTTCGCGGACGAGATAGACAGGTATCCGTTTTCCGCCGGCAACGAGGGAGATCCGCTGCTGCTTGCGGAAAAGCGACTGACTACGTTCTGGAACAAGAAGATAGTGTATGTATCCACTCCGACCATCGACGGGCTTTCCCGAATTCAGATCGAGTTCGAAAACAGCACCAAAGAAGAATGGAACGTGCCGTGTCCGCACTGCGGAAAGTTTCAGCCGCTGCTCTGGTCCCAGGTGCAGTTTGACAAGGCTGACCTGACCGATATCAACTATGTATGCGTGCACTGCGGGGCGGTCTGCAAGGAGGCTGAATGGAAGCAGCAGTATATCAAGGGAAAGTTCGTCGCGGCGTTCCCGGCGCGGAACGTGCGGGGATTTCACCTTAATTCGCTTGCTTCCCTGTTCGTGGACTGGCGGGAAGTCGTCGAGAAATTCCTCGAGGCTAACAAAAAGGCCAAGGAGGGGAACGTCGAGCTGCTCAAGGTCTGGACGAACACAGAAATGGGCGAATGCTGGCACGAGCAGGGCGAACAGCTTGCGGAGGACGAGATGTACAAGCGCCGGGAGAAATACGGCTGCATGGTGCCGAAAGAGGTGCTCGTGCTTACTGCCGGCGTGGACACCCAGGACAACCGCTTTGAAATTGAAGTGGTTGGCTGGGGCGTTGAAAAGGAAAGCTGGGGTATCCAGTATCAAGTCATTTACGGCGACCTCAAGCAGCCGCACGTCTGGGAGCAGCTCAGCGCGTTCCTGGAACAGGAGTTCGAGAGGGAGGACGGTCAGAAACTCCGGATAGCCTGCACCTGCATGGACTCCGGCGGTCATTTCACGACCGAGGTATACCGCTTCTGCAAGAAAAGATACTCGCAGAACGTATTCGCCATCAAGGGCTACGGCGGCGCGGACGTGCCGTATATCAGCCGCCCGACAACCTCAAACCGGGTAAAGACTCCGCTTTTCAAGATAGGAGTCGACACTGGAAAGACCTTGCTGGCGCAGCGGCTGAAAGTGGTTGAGGAAGGACCGAACTACTGCCATTTTCCCCGCGACCGGGGGCGCGGATATACTGAGGAATATTTCCGGGGACTTACAGCCGAACAGATGGTCATGAAATACGTCAAGGGGCACGCGGTCATAACCTGGGAACTGAAGAATCCGTCCTATCACAGAAACGAGCCCTGGGATATCCGGAACTATGCCACCGCCGCGCTGGAGATCGCTAACCCCGTACTCATCGCGCCGGAGAACCGCGCCGCAAGGCGTAGAAGAACGCAGCGGCGGACCGTATCAAGCGGAATAATATGAATTCGAAATTCCGGCGGTGGTTGTAAATGACTTGCATGATTTTGGTGACAAACTTGGGGGAGAGTTGGAAGGGATATGCGGCAGTTCAATATGGGGACGATATGGGAGGAATATGGGGCGGATATGGGAGAGCGGAAACTTTGATATAACTTTTAAGCAACTTCGGAGTAACCTGAAGTTCCGGGGATTGTTTCCGCTGCCTTTTGTCAAAGGTTATCCGGTTTCCGCTGCCGATCGGCAGCGCCGGAAATATTGCGTTTTATATTCAAGTGCTTTTCTGGGACGAATAGCACGAATGTGTTGACGTTCGTCGCTTTTCGCGCTATAATATTGACTGTGAGATGTCAAGACGCATATGTCTCCTTTTGACCCGGGTGTTGCACCCGGCGAAAAAGACAGCGCCCTGCAGCATGGGCGCTGTTCCTTTCGGTTGATATTCGGATAGAAATATCCGGATTGAGATAAACCTTTCTATAACCGGCTGATGTACGCCAGTGCGTCAGTTTTCCCATGGCATGGCAAAAAGCGGCGGTCCTTTGCGCAGGACTGCCGCTTTTTTGTTTTCGGCTAACCCCGAAGCAAGTAGTATTGGTCTGCACAGGCATTTTCATGGGGTCGCGAAAATGCCGCCTCAAATATTCAACTGTTTCCTAAACGAAAATAGTTGCGGTCGCTGCATTTTTGCAGCGGCCTTTTTGGTTTTACGGTGAACGATTCGTTCGCCGTTTATTTTTTGCCCTTTTTCGGGAACAGCCATAAATAATTGCAAAGTCCTGCGGGCGGCTGCGCGTCAGTGCGAATCCGGATATGCTATCATGACACTGGGAAAATATACGATTTTACGGATTATATACATGGCGGTGAATAAATGGGCGGGATTACAGTTGAGATTGCTCGGGAAAAGCTGAACACCTGGCTTGAGGCGGAGGAAGCGCTTGCGACCTCGCAGAGCTACACAATGGGGACTATGAGCCTAACCCGCGCCGATCTCAAGCAGGTCAGGGAAAACATAACCTACTGGAACGACATGGTGACGAAGCTTGAGCGCGCCGGAAAAGGACGCAACCGCATTTATCGCGGTATTCCGATGGACTGACGGAGGTGAACGGCGGTGAACTTCATAGATAAGGCCATAGCCTTTATAAATCCGCAGGCTGCGGTCAAGCGCGCCGCCGCGCGTAACGCGCTTTCGGTGCTGGATTCCGGTTATGGAAACTATGGCGGTTCGTTCACGCGCAATTCACTGCGCGGGTGGAACTCATACGGCGGTTCGGCGGACGAAGATATCCACGAACACCTTGACACGCTCCGTCAGCGAAGCCGCGATCTTTATTCCGGCGTTCCGCTGGCCACGGCGGCGCTTAAGAAAATGCGCACTGCGGTTGTCGGTCAGGGCTTGAAACTGACATCGCAGGTGGATTTCAGATTCCTCAAGATGGACGAGGAGCGGGCGCGGGAGCTTGAAGCGCAGATAGAGCGGGAATTCAGGCTGTTCACAGATTCGCCGGACTGCGACGCTGAACGTATCGATAATTTCGAGGAGTTGCAGCAGCTTGCTTTCTTCAACTGGCTGATGAGCGGCGATGTGCTGGCGCTTATGCCGCTTAAAAAGCGCGCCGGGAATCCATATGAGCTGACTATCCGGCTTATTGAGGCAGACCGGGTGTCTACGCCGTCCGACAAGCTTTCCGACCCGCTTATCGAATCCGGCGTTGAAAAGGACAAGTCCGGCGAAGTCATAGCCTACTGGGTGGCGAACAATCACCCGCTTGCCGTTGACAACGTGCGGGAGGTCACCAAGTGGACCAGGGTAAAGGCTTACGGCGACAAGACCGGCCGCCGCAACGCACTGTTCATCTGTTCGCGGGAGCGAATAGGGCAGGTGCGCGGCGTTCCGTTCGTCGCGCCGGTCATCGAAGCGCTGAAACAGCTCGGGCGGTACACGGACGCCGAACTTATGGCGGCGGTGATCTCCGGAATGTTCACGGTATTCATCGAGAAAGAGGGAGTTTCGGAGGAAGTTCCGGTCGGGGAGGTAGAGCCCGTTGACGAGGGCGACCGCACCGCCGCCGGGGCTATCAGGCTCGGAAACGGCGCTATAGTCGATCTTCAGGACGGCGAAAAGGCGCACGACATCAATCCGGGACGTCCGAACGCGAACTTTGACGGATTTGTCCGGGCGGTCAGCGCCCAGATCGGCGCGGCGCTTGAGATACCCTACGAGGTGCTGATGTCGATGTTCAACAGCAATTACTCCGCGTCCCGTGCGGCGCTGCTGGAGTTCTGGAAAGCTGTCAGAATGCACCGGAGCTGGCTTATCAACGATTTCTGTCAGCCGATATTTGAGGAATTCATGTGCGAGGCTGTGGCAAAGGGGCGTATAAAGGCGCCGGGGTTCTTTTCTGACCCGCTTATCCGCAAGGCTTACTGCTCCGCAAAATGGACTGGTCCTTCACAGGGTCAGATAGACCCGCTCAAGGAGGTCACCGCGGCGGTCGTCCGCGTGCAGAACGGTTTCTCGACCAGGGACACCGAGGCGCTGGAACTGAACGGTTCCAGCTATTACGCAAACGTCGGTCAGCTCCGGACGGAGAACAAGCTGCTTGGCGAGGCTGGCGGCGGGGAAAAGATGGCGGTGCTTGTGAACACCTCCGATGATGACGACAAGTCCGAAAATAAGGGGGACAACGATGGCTGAAATCAACTCGAACAATGCGCCGCGTGGCGTTACCGCTGCCGCCGGCGCGGACAAAAGGTTCTGGAGTTTCCGGAACAGCACGGAAACAGGCGGCGACACCGAACTTGTATTATACGGCAGTATCAGTTCAACGAGCTGGTGGGGCGACGAAGTCACTCCGAAACAGTTCAGTGATGATCTGAAAGCGCTTGGCGATATCCAGGCGCTTACTGTTCGTATCAACTCCGGCGGCGGTGATGTTTTCGCGGCTTTTGCTATATATAACCGCCTGCTCGACCTGCGCAAGAAGGGTGTGAAGGTCAGCGCTGTGGTGGACGGCTGGGCGGCTTCTGCTGCGACGGTCATCTGCATGGGCGCGGAAAAGATATCCATACCCGCTGCGGCGATGTTCATGATACACGACCCGGCGGTCGGCTCCTTCGGCTACTACAAGGCGGAGGAGCTTGAGAAGATGGCGGACGAGCTCAAGACCATCAAGCAGGCTATTGTGGCGGCTTACGCAGGAAAGACCGGGAAAAGCGCCGAGGATATTTCAGCGGCGATGGCTGCGGAAACATGGTTCGATGGTACTTCCGCAGTGGAAGCGGGGTACTGCGACGAGCTTATTTCTGCGGCGGAAAATACCGCCGTGGAGAACAGGGACGGACATTTCTTCGTCAACTCCGTCGAGATGCCTGGTATTCCGGAAAAGGTATTAGAGCGGTTTCCCGCTTTAAGCACAATAAGTAACACGATCAATGGAGCGGCGGGAGCTGCGCCGGCGAAAAAGACGACAACGGCAAAGGACACAACTGAACCAACGGAGGAACAGGGAATGGCAGATATCAAGGATATTGCAGGACTTAAGGCTGCGTATCCCGATCTGTGCAGGCAGATCGAGAATGACGCGGCAAAGGGCGAAAGAGAGCGCATCAAGGCTATCGAGGACGCGACCGTGGAGGGATTCGAGGACGTCGCCGAACAGGCGAAGTACACCGACCTCATCACCGCGCCGGAAATGGCGGTGCGCGTACTGAACGGCATGAAGAAGCAGGGCGCGGATTACCTCAGGAACAGGGAGCAGGACGCGCAGGACAGCGGCGCGGACGCTGTTCAGCAGCAGGCACCGGAATCCCCGGCGGACGATGACGACAAGAAGTTCAACAGCATGCTGGACGGCATATTCGGCAAGGAGGCTAAGTAATGGGCGGCAGATACACTCCCGGCACCGAATCTATCGGTGCGGTCAATTTTTACGCGGGCAGCGAGTTCCCGCACATCAAGGGCAAGGCTGCTGCCGAGGCGGCTGTGAGAAAATATGAGCCGGTGACTATCGCGGACGGCAAGATCAGCCCCGTGGCGGCTTCTTCCGCTGACAGCGGCGCCACTTACACCACCGGCGTGACCGGGCTTTACGGAATTGCGCTGGAGGACATCGGTGCGGACGAGATGGGCGCGGTGCTGCTTACCGGCGAGGTGCTGGCTGACGCGCTTATCGTCGCGGAAAACGTCGATATATCGACGCTTGTCGTTCCGTTCAGAAACATCGGCATTTTCCTCAAGTAAGAGGAAAGGAGGACAAAAATGGATCTTTATACACCTACCAGGATCGAGGAAGTATTCAGACGCTCCCCGCGTGTGACTACATTCCTCAAGAGCACTTTTTTTAAGGGCAGCAAGACTTTCGTCACCAAGAGCGTAAACTTCGATATCGTCGAGGGTTCAAGGAGCGTCGCGCCGTTCGTGAACCCCAAGGCCGGCGGTCAGGTGATCCCGAACAAGGGATATTCCACCAAGACCTACACAGCGCCGCTTGTTTCGCCGGAAAAGGTGACTGAGGCGGAGGAGATGCTCGACCGTATCGCAGGCGAACAGATCACTTCCAGCATGACCCCGGCTGAAAGAGCTGTGAGAAAGCTTTCAGAAGATCTCGTCGAGATGGACGAGATGATCACCCGCCGCGAGGAAGTAATGTGCGCCGAGGCGCTGTTCACCGGCAAGATCACTGTAAAGGGCAAGAACATCGACGACGAGATCGATTTCGGCTTCAGCAACACTGAAACCCTTTCAAAGAAGTGGTCCGCTGCGGGTTCAGACCCTATCGCAGATCTCCAGAAGTGGAAGAGAGCGATCTCAAAGGACGGCTATGTTAATGCGAACATCTGTATCATGAGCGTGGACGCGGCGAACGCGTTCATTGGCAACGCTAACGTGCAGAAGCTGCTTGACATCAGAAACTACGAGATCGCGACCATCAAGCCCCGGGAGCTTTCGAACGGCGTGAGCTTCATCGGTAATATCCCGATGATGGGCTTGTCTATCTACACTTATGACGAGTGGTATATGGACGACTGGACAAACCCGGACAGCCCTGTTACAAAGCCTTACGTGCCGGACGGCACTGTTGGCCTGTTCAGCACTGCGGCGCGCTTCGACATGCTGTACGGCGCTATCAGCAACTTTAACGGAAAGACGCAGGCGCCTCAGACCTTTACAGGCAAGAGATACTCCGAATCCTTCCTTTCCAGCGACAACCGCGTGCGCACCGTGCGCATCTCTTCCAGACCGCTTGCGGTTCCGCACAACCTCAAGAGCTGGTACATAGCGAAGGTGCTGTAATGATGGATTTCCGGGAGGCTGTGGAAAAGGATATCCGGGAGGTTTTCCACAATCTCAGGGAGTTTGCGGAAAATCACAGGGTGACATACAACGGCGTGGAATATGAAGTCCCTGCCGTTATCACCAAATATATCCCGGAGGAATTCGAAATAACAGGCGGAAGCATGGACGGCTCCGGGCGATACGGCGACGGGATATACTCGCTGAAAAAGACGGTGTATATCCCGTATGAGGCGCTGGGAGTGCTTCCGGAGATCAGAAACCGGATATTTATCGACGACGATGAATACGACATACTTTCCTCGGAGCTTATCCAGGGGAAGGAGATCGTGCTTTCACTTGAGAGGTTTGCGGAATAGTCTGCAATTCCACGCGCTTGTTCGCGCGTGAATGCCGGGAGGTTCGACGAGTAATGGAAGTAACTGCTGAACAGCTCCAGCGAGTCAATGAAGAGCTGCGGGGGCTGCCGGGAAACAAGGTGTACGCGGCGCTTTCGAATGCTGCGAACCGCGCCATGATGAGCGCCCGCGGGGTCGCCTGGAAATCAGTACACAGCATGTACACAGTGGACCGGGCGGCTTTCTATCAGGACACAAGGATACACACTTTCCGCGCGAACAAGCAGTCGCTTTCGGCGGCTGTAACGTTCGGCGGGTATCTCATTCCGCTTATCAGCTTCAACGTCAGGGGCTACAGGGCGCATGAGAAAGGACATGTGCGGCGGCTCAAGGCGGAGGTGCTGACCGGTATCCCGAAAGACCTCAAACACGCGTATATAACCGACCTTGGAAAATACGGCGTTAATGTTTTCGAACGTTATTCCACCGAGCGCAACAGCTCGCAGGCCCTTTACGGTCCGTCGGCGGCGCACATGGTGGAGAATGGCGAGGTTATCAAGGATATGGACGCAGCGGCAAAGGCGACTTTTGACAAGCGCCTTGACCATGAGATAGACAGAATACTGAGGGGGTACGGCGGAAGATGACAGTGACCGACCTTATGACGGCGCTTAAGGCGCTTGTCGAGGAATGCGTAAAAGACATCGTTCTCCCGTGCAGACCGGAAAAGGCGGGTGCGGAAACGACATACCGCCCGGCAATGGTGTATCTTATGGACCTGCCGAAAAAGACGGACGACCTCAATCTTATTCCGTACATCATTCTTCAGGTGCTGACCGGGCAGGACGAGCAGAAGCCCGCGGACGATCCTCACAGCCAGGTCGGCGTGCGGTTCGCCGTCGGCGTTTACTGCGACGATATGGGCGAAGGCAAGCTGAATGTGCTGAACATCATCGAGCGCATTCGGCACCGGCTTTTGAAGCGCGAAGCCATAGGCGGGCACTTCCTGCTTATGGACAGGATAGACTGGGCTATCGACCCGGCTACTAACGGTCAGTACTTTTTCGGGGAAATGCTTGCGAGCTTTGAGCTTCCGCCGGTTCAGCCGGATTTCCCCGACTTTGATAACTTGGCGTATAAAAATACAAGATGGTTTACTGACAGAACGGAGGAACTTTCATGCCTAAGGTCAGAAATTTCGGAGTAAGCTCCGATACAGAACAGAAAGACGGAGTCTCCGGCGCGGCTGACACTGCGGGGGTGAGCACCGGGGCGGATATGACCGCTTCGGGAAACCCAGCTTGTGAGCATGAGAAAGTTTCGGCGGTCACGCAGTCCGGATCTTCCGTCCCGCCGGTTCTGGTTTACATCGGACCGTCGATATTCCGCACGCAGCTTATTTCCGGCCGGGCGTTCATCACGCACGGGAAAAAGCTCGACGAGATAATCCCGGACGAGCTGCATAACTATCCCCTGGCGCGCATGATGTTCGTCACCCCGGAGGAGCTTTCGGCGGTGAGAGCAAAGATACATGACCCGGGTACAGCCCTGGGCAATGCATACAAGACCCTTTCCGGCAGATGAGGAGGACAAGGATAAATGACTTACTATCACGGAATTAAGGCCAGCGAGCAGGCGACCGCGCTCGCTACTCCGGCGGCGGTATCCGTCGGCATTACTTTCGCGGTCGGCACCGCGCCCGTATATCAGGGCGAGGGGAGCGTAAACAAGCTCGTTTACGCCAACAACTATGCGGAGGCCGTGGCGGCGCTCGGCTACTCCGACAACTGGGAGGACTTCACGCTCTGTGAGGTCATGAAAACACATTTCGGACTTTACGGCGTAAGTCCTGTGATATTCGTGAATGTCCTCGACCCCGCCGAACACAAGGAATCGGTTGAGAGCGCTGAGATCGCTCTTGTGGACGGTCGTGCGGAGCTACCGGAAACTGCAATCAAGAGCACTGTAGTCGTCAAGGCTGCTTCCGCGGGCAATGCGCTTGTTGAGGGCACCGATTATTCGTGCTTCTACAACGACGGCAAGCTCATCGTTGAGGCGATAAAGGGCGGCGCGCTTTCCGGCTCGTCTGCTTATATCGCTTACGACAAGGTAAAGCCCTCCGACGTGGATTCCGACGACATCATCGGCGGTATCGACGTCAGCACCGGCGCAAAGAAGGGTCTGGAGCTTGTGAACTCCGTGTTCACGAAGTATGGCGTGGTTCCGGAATTCATCATCGCGCCCGGCTACTCCAGCGATAACGCTGTAGCGGCTGTCATGGCTGCAAAGGCGGATTCGATATGCGGGCTGTTCAAGGGCAAGGCCATCATCGACGCGGACTGCACCACGATCAAGAAGTACAGCGATGTTTACGGCTGGAAGTCTGACAAGAACATCAACGGCACTAACGAGGTGCTTTGCTGGCCTATGGTGGCGCTTGCGGGAAAGAAGTATCACCTTTCTACCCACATCGCGGCTCTTGCGGCGACTGTGGATAACGACAACGGCGGTATCCCGTCCGAATCCCCGTCAAACAAGACGCTCCAGGCTGACAGCACCGTGCTTTCCGACGGTTCCGAGGTCCTGCTTGAGCTGGCTGACGCGAATGTGCTGAACAGCAAGGGCATAGTCACCGCGCTAAACTTCAACGGCAGATTTGCGCTGTGGGGCAACGAAACCGCGTGCTATCCGAATTCCACCGACGTTAAGGATTATTTCCTTTGCATCAACAGAATGTTCGGTTATGTGGCGCAGACTGTTACCCTGACGTTCTGGGGCAAGCTTGACAGCAAGATGACGCGCCGGCTTATCGACTGCATCATCGACACGGTGAACATCTGGCTGAACGGCCTCAAGACTGATGAACATATCCTGGGCGGGCGTATCGAGTTCAGCGAGGCGGAGAACCCGCTTACCGACCTTATGGCGGGCCGCATGAAGTTCCACATCTACATCACGCCGCCTTCTCCGGCGAAGGAGATGGAGTTCGTCCTGGAATACGACGCGGACTATGTTTCTGCGGCGCTTGGCGGTTAATGGAGGTACATGAATGGCACAGTTTTCAGAAATAAACATCGCGTTCCGCGTGTATGAGAACGCGGTGGACTACTACGGCATTGCTGACGTTGACCTGCCGGATATCACCCAGATCACCGAGGAGATGCAGGGCGCGGGCTTCGCGGGAAAGTATGATGCGGTCATTATCGGTCATATCGAGGCTATGAAGGCGACCATCAATTTCCGCAATCCTACAAAGATCGCGTACAATCTGTTTACCCCGGTGGAGCACCAGCTCGATCTCCGTGCGAACGTGCAGGAGCGCGACACTGTTTCCGGCGTAAGACAGGTGGCTGTAAAGCACATACTCAAGTGCACGCCCATCACCCTCAAGACCGGAAAGCTTGCGAACTTCTCGACCGGCGATACCAACGCGGAATATGCGGTGCATTATTTCGCTACTTTCATCGACGGTGCAAAGACCCTTGAGGTCGATCCCGCAAACTACATATTCTTCGTGGACGGCGTGGACTACCTTGCGGAGATGCGCAAGAATCTGGGACTTGCATAGTTCAGCGCCGGGAACGTCCGGCGCTGAACATCCGATTTTCCTTTCCGCCCCCGGAGTGGGGACGGAATCCCGGCTTTGCCGGGAGCGGAAAATCTCGGGTCGGCGCTAATAAATACAACAGGAGGAATCACCATGAGCAGCGTAGATAAAGCAGATATGACAGAGGAGCAGGTGAGAGCGGAGGAATCCGCCCAGGGCGCGGACGTGTATGTCCACAAGTTCAGGAAGCCTTTCACCTGGGAGGGAGAAACCTATGAAGAACTTAAATTCAACTTTGGCGGGCTGACTGCCGCCGACATGGAAGATGTCGAGGACGAGATGGCCGCGGACAACCGCTATGCCATTATTCCGGAATACAGCACGGCGTATGTTATGCGCCTGGCTGCAAAGGCGGCTAAGGTACATATCAGCCTTCTGGAACATCTTCCGCTGTATGACGGTAACGTCATAAGGAGAAAAGCCCGCGCTTTTTTTATGAGCGGGGAATAAGCAGCGACCCGGCGGGCTGGTGGAGGCGCGAAAGTATTTATCTTTCGCGATATACGAATACTCCCGCCGGATTTTTTTACAACATGCCGCTTCGGCGGCTTGAAAAGTGGTTAAAGACCGCCCTTGATATCGCTAAGGAGGAAAAGAAGAAATGAGCAGCACACGTCGTGAATACGAGATGTTCTTCAAGATCACCGGAGCCATGGGCGGTTCTTTTTCTGCCGCTATGCGGAATTCCTCCAGCGAGATGAAGGCGCTCCAGACTGCCACCCGCACACTGAACTCCCAGATGAGGGACATCAGCGGGTATCAGAAGCAGCAGAAGGCTATCGAGCGGCAGAACGAGATCATTCGCAATAGTGAAACGCGGCTGACGGAGTTAAGACGCCGCAATGCCGAGCTTGCACAGGAAATGACCAACACGGCGAACCCGACGAAAGAACAGCGGGGGCAGCTGGAACGCAATGCAGAACAGATACGGCGCTGTGAAAACGCGCTGGAGGAGCATAATCAGCGGCTTCGGGAAATGCAGGACCGTCTGGGTGACGCGCGTGCTGCCTTACAGGACGCGGGTATCGACACTGATAACCTTTCCGGCGATATGGAGAGATTACAGAGCCGGCTTGAGGAAATATCCAGGACGCGGAACTTCCTTTCGAACGTATCGGAGGAGCTGGAAACCACCCGGGCGCAGTTCGGGGACGCTGCAAAAGAATTTGCGGGTCTTGCCGGGGGGATCGGGGCGGCGGTCGGTACGGTGTATGCCAGCGCTTCAAAGCCTGCGATGAATTTTGAGAGCGCATTCGCCGGAGTTCGCAAGACCGTTGAAGCAACGGAGGAAGAATTCGCGGAAATGCGGCAGGGCGTTCTGAATATGTCGCAGACTGACGTCATCGCTTCGGCGGACGAAATTGCCGCCGTTGCGGAGGCCGCAGGTCAGCTCGGTATCCAGAAAGAGCATATCCTTGACTTCTCAAAGGTAATGATAGACCTGGGGGAGGCAACAAATCTTTCGGCAGACGAAGCGGCTTCTGAACTGGCAAAATTCGCGAACATCACGCAGATGGATCAGGGGGACTTTGACAAGCTCGGTTCGGTAGTCGTTGACCTGGGCAACAATTTCGCTACTACCGAGGCGGACATTGTTTCAATGGGCATGAGGCTTGCTTCCACCGGTGAACTTACCGGATTATCGGAACCGCAGATAATGGCGGCGGCTACGGCGCTTTCTTCACTCGGTATCGAAGCGGAGGCCGGCGGTTCGGCTATGTCCAAGATCCTGAAATCCTTACAGCTTGCCGTTGAAACCGGGGACGGGCTTGAGGGCTTCGCAAAGGTCGCAAATCTTTCGCAGGACGCTTTCAAACAGCTGTACAAGCAGGATTCGCTCAAGGCGCTTTCCGCTTTCACAAAGGGACTGAACGACACCGAACGCAATGGCAAAAGCGCCGTTGCTATCCTGGACGACATGGGCATCACCGAAGTCAGAATGTCCAACGCGGTGCTTTCGCTCGCTTCTTCTGACGATATCCTGACCGACGCCGCCGATCTTGCCACAAAGGCGTGGGAGGAAAACAACGCCCTGACTGCCGAGGCTGAAAAGCGCTATGCCACGACGGAATCCCAAATCGACCAGGCTAAGAATTCCGTGGAGAACCTTGGTATCACCATAGGCGACATGACTCTGCCGATGATAAAGAAACTGGCGGGGGAGCTTACAGAAGCGGCAAAGGGCGCGCAGAGATGGGTTTCCGAGAATCAGGAGGGCATTAAGAAAGTTGCCGGGATCGCTGGAGAAGTCGCGAAATATGCGCTTATCCTCAAGGGTACGCAGGTGACATATCTCGGGGTAAAGACCGGGGCGCTGGCGGCGGCTAAGGGCGGCGCAAAGGTAGCTGCGGCGATCCAGGCGGCGCAGGTCGCAGGCAAGGGTAAGGGGCTTAAGACCTTCCTTTCCACCATGACCGGGCTTTCCGGTGCGGGGGCTGCTACTGCGGTCATCGGTGGTGTTGCGGCTGCCGTGGCGGCGCTTACTGCGGTGTTCGTAGTGAACATCAAGCAGTTCCAGCAGTACCGCAAGGAGATCACCGACAAGAAGCTGTTCGACAATGGCGGCAAGTCGCTTGAGGAATACACGGAGCGGCTCAAGGAAAGCACTTCGGAACACTACAAGTATGCCCATGAGGTTAACAGCGCTTCGGAGGAGCTTGACGGCATAGACTATGAGCTGTCTAAGGCCAGGGGCTCGCTGGAGCTTTACAACCAGATACTTGACGAGAACGGCACTCTTACCGCCGGTCAGGCTGACGCGATGTATGAACCGTTCAACGAATTCGCAGGAAAGCTTGAAGAGGACTTCCAGGCGCGCTACGATATGGTTTTCGACGCGTTCAAGACATCGGCGGTCGAGGCGGCGCAGCAGCTCGGAATAAGTATCGGCGAGATCGAATCCGTACTTGACGGATTCAAGAACCGGTTCACGACATCTACCAGCGATTCGCAGAAAACCATCACTGCGCTGCTGGACAAGCAGCGGAACGGCGAGGAGCTGACTGCGGAGGACTGGGAAACATACCGCAAGGAGATACAGTTCCAGACCGACATGGCGAACGCCGCGCCGGACAGCGCAAAGTCCGAATACGAAGCGATGAAGGAAGAAGTGTCCGGCTGGGACTTCGGTTCGGATCAGCAGGGCGGCATCGACCATCTGAACGAGCTGTACCAGTATGCCAGCGACTACATCGCCGAGATGGACAAGGCGCAGACGAATCTCAATACGGAATATGATGCGCTGCGGGAACAGGCGCGGATAATGCACGAATCCGGCAAGAGCACCGACGAGGAATACAGCGCGGATATCACGGCTCTGAGCCAGGCGCAGCAGATAACCTATGCGGCGTACAAGGAGCGTCGCGACGACTTCCTGGACGAATTCAACACCACATGGAGCTCATTCAGCGACCAGATAGACGAGGAAGTCGCCAAGGGCATGGAAGAGGCGGGCTTCAACTTCTTCGAAAGCTTCTGGAACAACTTCAAGGGCACCATGGTGACATACGGGGAGCAGTACGGCAACCTTTTCACGGGAAAGGGATTAACGTACAGCGATCAGCAGCTTATCGACGGTTCGGTATCTTCGGCGAGGGCTGACGAATACAGGCTCGCGGCTGCAAAGAGCACATACAACGGGCTTTATGACGCCGCCGGGCAGTATACCCCGGGCGACTTTGGGGACGGCGCGAAGAACCCGGGATATGGCTCTTCCCTGAACTCGCTTAGGACGGCGCGATTTATTCCGACCTCCGCGCTTGCCGAGATGAAGGCGGCGGGGATCCCCGGTCATGCTAACGGCTCTTCGTTCACGGAGAATGCGTTCATCGCTGGCGAGAATGGTCCGGAACTCATCGTCGGCGCGCCCGGGCGGCGTGTATTCACCGCTGACGAAACATCTATGCTGCTGGGTATCATGCCGCAGGCGCTTTCCCTTGCCGCTTATTCCCGCGCGCGGTCGACTCCTGTCAACATCACCGTCAACAGTTCGTTCAGCGGCAGCAGCGCGGATTATTCCGCGTATAACGACGATCTTGCGGAAAAGATATACCGCATTTTCGTGGAAAAGGCTGACGATGAGCGGCGGAACGCTTTTTATTGAATTCCGAATTCTTAATCCCGGGCTATGGACGGCAGAATAACCATTTTGTTATAGCCAACAAAATGGTCGCGAATCCTTGTAGAATGCGGGGGCAATGCATTTTGCCGACGCTGGCAAAATGGTCTGGTAATTACAATTGTCATTACTTTTCCCATATCCGGGCGAATGTCTGGATATGGGACGATATCGGCGGGGCTTGCGCATGAACGAGTACCGCCGGAAATGCGCTTTTGGGGCGCGGTGATCCTCCTGGCTGCGGTTCCCGGGTGTACTCGGGGACTGCATGCGGGGCGGTATATAAACACATAAGTTAAAGACTTAAACAGGCTGTTTAAAGGGGTGGTTCTATGGGCAGCTACATCACTATCCAGGGCGATACATGGGATATCATCGCACTGAAAACAATGGGGTCGGACAAGCTCATGGGTCAGCTTATCGAGGCTAATATCGAATATGCGGATACCGTTGTGTTCGGCGCGGGGAAAAAGCTTGTCGTTCCCGACTACACCGCGCCGGCTGACGAGCAGCTTCCACCCTGGAAAAGAGGTCTGATATGAGCGCAGACTGGACGACTTCCATTAAAGAACGTGCGCGGCGGGTTTCCGTCGCCGTTAAGATAAACGGTGCGGATATCTCGGAGGACATGGGAAAATACCTGCTTTCGCTTTCCTATTCGGACGAACAGGAAGGAAAGACGGACGACCTTTCACTTACCATCGACGACCGGGAGGAAATATGGCTGCAAAGCTGGCTGAATCCGGCGGTTTCTTCGAAGAATTCCGGCGGCGGTTCGGGTTCCGGTAGTTCTTCCGGGTCTGGCGGTCTTTCCGTAGGCGATCCGGTAAAAGTGAAGAGCGGCGCTAAAGATTATAATGGCGGCGGGCTGCAGGCCTGGGTATATTCGTATGACGGGTTTACCGTCCTGGAGATCGGCGCTATAAATCCCGACCGCATTGTTGTCGGGATCAACGGTGTTATCACGGCGGCGGTACATGCCGCCGACCTTGAAAAGAACGGCGCGGGAAAAGCAACCGGGGTCGATGGTACCGCTGTCAGCTCCGCGAATGGTTTGCAGGGGGCTTCGCTGGCAGTGTCGATAATCCAGAAAGACTGGGAGGACGACGGGGAACGGCGCGTGCTTGACTGCGGGGAATTCACCATCGACACTATTAAGGCTTCCGGCCCGCCGACCAAAATAACCATCAAAGCGACGTCGCTGCCGGCGGGTTCCTCCGTCCGGGCGGTGAAGAAGAACAAAAGCTGGGAGAATATCCGGCTTTCGGCTATCGCGGCGCAGATCGCGGCGGCCGGGAATCTTAAAAGCTATTTTTCCGGGGACTACGACCCGGTCTACAGCCGGAAAGAGCAAAGCAATGAAAGCGACATCTCTTTTCTTTCGCGGCTGTGTGTGGACGCGGGAATGTCTTTGAAAGTGACCGCCGGGGCGCTGGTGATATTCGACGAGGACGAATACGAAAAGAAACCCGCTATACGGACTTTTTCGCCGAAAAAAGGGAATGTGCTATCTTACTCTTTTTCGGACGGATCATCGGACAAGGCTTACAGCTCCTGTCATGTGAGCTGGACGGACATGAACGGAACAACGATCGAATATACCTACACGCCGCGAACCGACAACCCGGGTACCGGGGAAGTGCTCGAGATAAGCGAGCGTGTTGACAGCCGCGAGGAGGCTCGAAAGCTCGCTATGAAGCGGCTCAAGGCGAAGAACAAGGATCGTTTTTCAGCGTCGCTGAAAATCATCGGGGACGCGGGGCTTGCGGCGGGGGCTACAGTGAACGTCAGCGGCTGGGGCGCGTTCGACGGGAAGTACATGATAAAGACGGCTGCGCACTCCGTCGGCAGCGGCTACACTACGGAGCTTACGTTGCGGAAATGTCTGGGAGGTTATGATGGCTGATATCAGGGTCGGAAAGGTGTCCAGCGTGAACGTATCGGCGCGTACGGCGCGGGTGATATTCGGCGATCGTGGGGATATGGTTTCCGGGGAGCTTGTGGTGCTCCGGAATTCCCCGCTTATCACGGCGGATATCACTACGGACAACAAAAAGTGGTCTGTTTCTGAAACATATTCCTCTGCGCCGCGCACGCTTGGGCGGGGGGAACACTATGACAAGGCTGAACCGGATAGTATTTCCGGCTCGCTTTCGCCGGACGGTCACAGGGTGGATATCAATATTTACGGCTGGCTGCCTTATATCGGTCAGGTGGTCGTCTGCATTATTCAGGACGGCGGCGAGGGGTGCGGCTATATCATCGGGGGTGTTTAAATGGCTGTTGGAAGTCTTGGAGATGTTGTTTTCGAAGTCAGCGATGACCGGAAGCTAACCTTTTCCGGCATGTCTTATTCAGTCGGGGCGCGGACTTCCGTACATAACCGGATAAACGGGCGGCCGCTTATTGAATTCCAGGGACCGGAGAACGAAGAGATATCGCTGACGATAAAGCTTTCAGCGTTCCTCGGGATAAATCCCCGGAAATCAATGTACAAGCTGGACGATATGTGCAGGGAGGGCGTTCCGGTGCGCTTGGTCATTGGGAAAACGCACTTTGGAAAGCATAAGTGGATTATTACCAGGGTGTCTAACAGCATTGAGCATGTTAGCAACCGTGGTCAGCTCCTTAGTATTACTGCGAAATTAACTCTTAAAGAGTATGCGAAGAGGTGATATCGTGAAAACAGTCATACGCGGCGACGCGCCCGGCGCGCTTTCGGTCGAGCCGGAAAGCAAGCATGAAGAAATTCTCCAGAATATCCGGGTACTGCTTTCGACTGCGAAATACGATGTCCCGCTTGCACGGGAAATGGGGCTTGACGCCGAATACCTGCACAAGCCGCAGCCGGCGGCTGAAACGCTGCTGTATCAGACCATCGCGGACGCTATCGAGGAATACGAGCCGCGGGCGGAACTGGTAAGCATAGACTTTGAAGAGGACGCTGCGAGCGGCGTGATTATTCCGGTTGTGGAGGTGGAGATAAATGAGTGATGAGAGGGCTTTTCCAGATATCAGCTTTGTTGATTCGGACGCGTCGGCTATCCTTTCGGAGATGATAGCCGGGTATGAAGCTGAGACCGGGAGGACGTTATATCCTGCGGATCCGGTGCGGGTGCTTCTGAACTACGTCGCGGCGGTGATATCGCAGGAACGCGCCAAGATAAACGATTCGGCAAAGATGAACGTGCCGCGGTTCGCGCGGGGGGACTATCTGGATTCCCTTGCCGAAATATTCCGCGGGGTTGAGCGGCTTGAGGCTGTTCCGGCGGAATGTATGCTGAAATTCTCGATTTCGGCGGCGCAGGATACCGGGGTAATTATCCCCGCCGGAACCCGTGCGACTGCGGACGGCTCTATTACTTTTTCGACTGTTTCGGATATCGTTATTCCGGCCGGGGAAGTGAGCGGCGCGGTAAAGGCTGTGTGCGATATTCCGGGTACCGTTGGAAATGGATATCTTGCGGGGCAGATAAAGAGCTGTGTGGATATTTTCCCTTATTTCTCGTCGGTCGAGAATCTTGATACTACCGGCGGCGGGTCTGACCGGGAATCTGACTCCGGGCTTTACGAACGTATGCGGGAAAGCGTGGAGGGATATTCGACAGCCGGCCCGGCTGGGGCTTACATATACCACGCGAAATCTGCGAGCGCGCTCATCGAAGATGTTACGGCGACGTCGCCGTCCGCCGGGAACGTGGATATCCGCGTGCTGCTGAAAGGCGGTAAATTCCCTGATCAGGCTGTTCTTGACATCGTTTCGGCTGCGCTGAACGATGAGAAGATACGTCCGCTGACTGACCATGTGACAGTATCGGCGCCGACAGAAAAGGCGTTCGACGTGGCTCTGACTTACTATGTTGAGAGCGGCGGGGAACTTAGTCTTTCGGCTGCGGCGTCGGCGGTTGAGGGCGCGGTCGCGGCCTATATCGAATGGCAGACCGCGAAGATCGGGCGGGATATAGACCCGTCAAAGCTCATTCAGCTTGTGATGAACACGGGTGTTAAGCGCGTGGTGGTGACTTCGCCTGTGTATACTCCGGTCGGCGCGACCGAGGCGGCAAAGCTCGGAACAAAGACGGTCAGCGCAGGAGGCTACGAAGATGAATAGAGATGATATCCTGCGGATCCTGCCGCCCGCTCTGAAAAAGGACGAGGGGTTCGCGGCGCTGGGAAAGATCATTGCGGAACAGTTTGCGAAAAATCGGGAGCTTACGGATAAGGCACTGATTTACCCGGCTATAGATAAGCTTGACGAGCCTGTTCTGGACGCGCTGGCCTACGATCTGAACGTCCCCTGGTACGATTACGAGGGCGGTCTTGAGAGCAAGCGGTCAACTATTCGGGAATGCTTGCAGATACATCAGTACAAGGGTACGAAGTACGCGGTCAGGGCGGCACTTGAGGGCGTCTATGAGAATGTGCGGGTTCGGGAATGGTTTGAATACGGCGGGGAGCCGTATCACTTCAAGGTGACCATTTATGACAGCGGCGGAGACGCGGAAAAGCGCGGGCGGGTGCTTGCAAAAATCAAATACTACAAGAATCTTCGCAGCGTTCTTGACGAAACAGAATTCATCATCGGCATAAAGGCTGAAATGCCAGTGTATGCCGGCTTTGGGATATGCGGAAAAACAAAGCGGCTGAGATGCGTGATAAATGAACGCAGAATCATCGGCGTGGGCGCGGATATCGCACTTCATTCCGGTGTTAAGATATGCGGAAAAACAAAGCGAATATTTACGGAGGTAAGCAATGGCGACATGGAATAACAGCGTTATCACTAACGCGGGGCTTGAGCTGCTGGAGCAGTCGCTTTCCGGCGATGGGATAGTTATTTCCCGTGCGGCTCTTGGCGGCGGTACGGTCGATGTGTCGGCACTTGTGGATCAGACCGCGCTGACTGATCCGCTAGTCGGTACGACGGTGGTTATATCTTCACAAAAGCCTCTTTCGGGGTCTTCTGGAAGGGAGATAAAGCTCCAGATCAGGAACACGGGACTTTCAGCGGCGGCGACGTTCAAGCAGGTAGGAATATTTGCGGCCTGCGGCGGCGTGGAGGTCCTTTTTGCAATATCGCAGGACGAATCAGGCGAGGAGATTCCGTCGGCGGCTGAATATCCTGACTTCATGGAGGAATTCACTGCCGCCGTGGCTATCTCGCAGACTTATGGAGTCACAGTAGAAGTCAGCTCCCTGGCGTTTGTCACGAAAGCAGAACTTGAGGAGTCACTTTCGGGGAAATCAGACAGCGGGCACAAGCACACGACGTCCGATATATCAGACCTGCCTAAGCTCGGAACAGCAGCGCAGAAAAACGCGGGGGATTTCGTGGACGCCGCTGACAAGAATGCGCAGACCCTTATCCCCGCTGGTTCTGATATTCCGGCCTGGCTCTGGGCGAACGCAAAAAAATATACGCGGTACTATTCGAAATACGCAAGTTCCAACAGTTATGTGAACGCCCCGCCGCATATGCAGAGCGGCTCGGAACATATTGCATACTATTGGTTTGACGGCATGAACGTCACAGCTATCGGAGAATGCGGTATGATGTATGCCGGAATTCTTATTTCTGGTGTTTTTTCGGGCTGGTCGCCGACAAGGAGCGGCAAGAACGAGCTTGACAATCCGGATTTCCGTATAAATCAGCGCGGGCAGGCTGAATACACCTCCGGCTACACGGTCGACAGATGGTATTCTCCCGGGAAGTGCAGCGCAGCGCCGATTTCCGGCGGTGTAAAGCTCACCTCTACGGTAACAGCGTCGTCAACAACCCACGCTTTTTGGCAGGATTTTGAGTTCCCGCTTCCACCGGGAAAATACACGCTATCTCTCAAGGCAGCGGACGTCACCGGAGTATGGGCCGCGCGTATCCGCACTGTGACCGCAGCTGGGGACTACGTTGACAGCTACTATACTCCCAGGCTTCAGGCTGGCATAAACAGTGTGACGGTAGATCTACCTGACAGCGAGTACATATCAGCGGTATCCGTGAGCCTGAACAAAGGCATCGAAATTGGAGATTCGCTTACCATTGAGTGGATGAAGCTGGAGAATGGCTCTGCAACACTGTTTGTTCATCCCGACCTGGCGACCGAGCTTGAGAAGTGCCAGCGCTACTACCAGATGCGCACCACAAACGACATCGACCCGCTGGATTTACGTCCCAGCATGAGGACAATAACGGACATCAAGGCAGTAGAAGGAGGATACGCATATGTCGCAGACCTGTAACGATATAATCGAGCCGCGCGAAACAGACGAGCAGCGTGCTGCCCGCGAAAATCGGCTGCGCACCGCCGAGATATCCCGGAGATTCGTGGAGATAGACCGGGAAAGAATACGCCCACTTGCTGCAATAGTTGCGGGCGTCGGAACAGATGAGGATAAATCCCGGCTCAAGGCGCTTGAGGAAGAAGCAGCGCAGCTCCGCGCGGAGCTTGCGGAAATGGAGGAAACATGACTGTAGAGAACATCATCACAATTATCAGCGTAATCGCCGCGATATCCGGTATCATTTTTGGCGCGGCGGCGTTCGCGCGGAACAAGCGGGACGATAATCGCGAGGACGGCTCATACCGCAGCGATATCGGGTACATAAAAGCAAGCATGGACGACATCAAGCGCAAGCTGGACAAGCAGGAACAGCAGTATCTTGACCTTGTAACGCGGCTTACGGCGGTGGAATCCAGCGCAAAGCAGGCACATCACAGAATAGACAGACTGGAGGGCAACAACCATGAAAATTGACTGGAAGAGAAAGCTCACAAGCCGTAAGCTCTGGGTAGCACTCGCAGGCTTCATCGCTGGACTTATCGTAGCATTCGGAGGAAGCTCGGAGACAGCGGAAACCGTTTCCGGATGCATACTCAGCGGCGCGGCGGTCGTGGGGTATGTCATCGGCGAGGGGCTCGCCGACGGATGGCACAAGGAGGACGACGATGGCTAAATATGCAGGCGTGGACCTTTCATATGCGCAGGAGAAGGTGGACTACAAGGCGCTCGCAAAGGCTAAGATCATGGGTAAGCCGCTTAAATTCGTCATGATCCGTCTGGGGCACGGAAGAAAGAAAGATACACTGTTTGAGCAGCACTACAAGGGCTGCAAGTCGGCGGGGATAAAGGTCGGCGTGTATCACTGGAGTTATGCCACATCAGCCGCCGAGGCGCGGGTCGAGGCGAACTGGGCGCTTGAGCAGCTCCGGGGGCTTGAGATAGACTATCCCATCGCTATGGACTTCGAGGATAAGGGCGTGCTTGCGGCGGGACTTTCCAGGGAGGAATACACCGATATCGTCCGCGCGTATCTTTCGACTATCCAGGCCGCGAACTACTATCCGCTGCTTTACACAGGCAAGTACACCATACAGGGATATCTCGACAGCGGGCTGCTTAAGGAATTCGACCTCTGGCTTGCGCAGTACACCTCCGAGGGATATCAGGCGCAGCTCGGTCAGTCTATGTGGCAGTTCACCGTCGCCGGCTGTTCGGGTCTGGACTACTCGAGGCAGGGGAGCGTCGCAGGCGTGACTGGCCCCTGCGACTGCGACTGGGCTTATGTCGGATATGCGGCTAAGATAAAGAAGCTAAAGATGAATCAGCCCCTTGTCGCCGTTCGCGCCGAGAAACTCGTCCGCTCCTCCGAGGTCGATTCGGAGAAGGCGCTGCTTCGCAGCAAGGGGTACACTCTGCTCTGACTCCATCATCGGCGCTTTTAATATCTTTATCCCGGGTTAATGCCCGGGATTTCTTTTGGGGTTACCGGACATTTTTCCTTTCGTCTTTATTTTTTTGCAGATTCTTCCCAAACTTAATTTTTCGACTGTTAGAAACTATTTTTGAATTAAAAATGCATGGGTGTCAGATGGGTGTCACAAAAGATTTAAAAGGTGCTTTATAATCGAATGTAATGGGATTTTTGTACTACTTTCGGGACGCAGAGGTCGCAGGTTCGAATCCTGTCATCTCGACCACGAAGGGCTCGAACTTCTAGTTCCGAGCAAGAGAGAACGCCTGATTGCATGGTTGCAGTCAGGCGTTGTTGTTTATATCCGGTGTCATATTTCCTACTGTAATTCCGGTGTCGGCAGGAATGTCCGACCTATGCTCTTGGTGATGGTGTAATCAGCTCCGTATAGCAGAATAGAGGCTACCCTCAGGGTAACCTCTATCTTTGTATTGTACACAGTGACCTGCTTTACAAACTGCGCTATGAACTTCTTGCACTCCGGAATGTCCCGGTTCAGAACGTAACCGGAGAACTCGGATATCATGCTTCTCAGGTCATCTTCCGTGAATGCTGCGTCCGGATTTCTTATCGTCAGTTCCTGCTGACGTTCCAGCAGTATTTTTTCGTCATTCTTTAGCTGTGCAAGGACTTCCTTGAAATCGTCCTGCATTAGTCCGTCCGCAATGGCGTTGATGATATTCTGCCGCCTGTTCTGGAGCCGTTTTAGAGCTCGTTCGTTCTCCCGGAGTTCCTCGACTACATAGGCGTTATGCTGAATGAGCTGTTTCTTTACTTCATCCACGATCGCCGTGATATTTTTGTCATCGAATATATACTTCTGGAGCTGTAACAGCACGAATTCTTCGATTTTATCCGCTCGTATCTCCTTGTTGGAGCAGTGATGAACCATATTCTTATGTTTACAGCGGTATGAGCGGTACATATAGCCCTTGCCGTTTTTTCGCTGTGTTCCTGACATTAGATTCCCGCATTCACCGCAGCGTATCAGTCCGGTGAGCAGATATGTCTTTACCGCTGACTTAGCTCCGGGGGACATTTTTCGCTGTTCCATCACCTTTTCTGCCTTGTTGAACATCTCCTCGGAGATTATCGCAGGACAGCCGTTTTCAATGCAGATCACTTCTTCCGGAGATTTTTCCTTATGGCGGTTGTGCTTGCCGTCCCACCTGTTGTAGATGTAATATCCGGCATATTTCTTGTTCCGGAGTATATCATGCAGGGAGTTCTTTCCGAATTCGTTGCCGTTCTTGGTTCGGCTTCCACGCTTGTTTAGAGTGTTGATGATGTCCTCATAGCCATGACCGTCTATGTACATCTGGAATATGGTCTTTACTGTCTGGGCTTCGCTTTCATTGATAACAAGCTTTTCGGTAACCGGGTCAACGTCATATCCGATAGGTGGCTTGCCGCCGTTATGCAGACATTTCCCGGCTCTGACCTTGAATCCCTTCATGACCTCTCTACCGAGGTTACTGCTGTAATACTGCGCCAAAAGCTCGAACATACCTTCCATAAGCTCGCCTTCCGGTGTATCGCTTGTAGGCTCGAGGACTGACAGAACCCTTACGCCGCTCTTTTCAAGAATGGCTTTCGCAATGGTGCTGTCGATACGGTTTCTTGCGAATCTGTCAAACTTGTGAACGATAACGAATTTGAACTTACCGCTCTTGCTGTCCTCGATCATACGGTTGAACTCGTCACGCTTGGCTGTGGTGGTAGCGGATTTCGCTCTGTCAACATAGTCCTCAATGATAGTGTAACCGTTGGCTGCAGCGTACTTGTTGATTGCGTCCTGCTGTGCTTCGATCGAGGTTTCGTGCTGCATATCCGAGCTGAATCGGCTGTAACTTACTACTGGTATCTGATTTGTGTTCATGGTTTTTCCTTTCTTCAATAAGTTAGGGTCAAGCCCTTATCAAGATGATAATATATGCTTGACCCCTTTATTTTGTACGGTTAAAAATTACAGCTTAAAAATTACTTTTTCGTTTTATCTAAAATCATTCTGGCTAAAATTTTTGAGATTATCTCGTTTCGTTCTTTAGTGTCAAAATTTACAGTTTCTTTTTCATCAGTACAAATTACAGTTTTATTATTAAAATTCTTCTTTGTCAGGTCGCTGCGGGTGATCTCATAGACGATCATCAAGGTCGTCCTCCGATGGCGGTTCCATACCCTTCATTTTGATCTGTTCATATCCTCCCTCACGAGCCTCAGGTTCATAGTTAGCAACATATTTTTCAAATTCAGCTTTATTCTTTTCTTGCCACTTTTTGTGCTCAGCTCCAAAGAGATAACTTTGTATCAAGGGGAAATCAACTGACATCTTAAAGCAGTGCTGTATGATTTCCGCCTGAAGTCTGGTGTCCATAGAGCCCTCGTACATCATGTCGATGGATTTTCTCACAGCATCAGCCATCTCTTTTTCTACGCAATAGCCGCCAGCATATTCCTTGTAGCATTTCTCAATAAAGTAAATGAACAAGCGTTCGCTGAACTTGACGTTAGTTTCAAGCAGCTTTGTTTCTCCATAGGCTTCATTGTTAAGTACTATCCGAATGCACTTCGTCTTGGGACGTCCCTTTTGAACAGACACCACATTGTAATAGTGGTCTGGTTTGGTGCTGTACAATACGCCGTTCTTCTTCCATTCAGAAAGAACATTATCCTCTGAAAAATCGCCGTCCTTGAGCCATCTTTTGAAAATCGGCTCTCGGATTATAAGAAGGTCAGTAACGACCTTCTTATTCTCCATATCAGAATGGATCTGTCGGTTCTGTATAGAACCCCAGCAGTCGTACAGCCTTTTAGTAAGGTCGTCCGGGTCAGACGAAAACTTCGGAAACTTACTGGCGTTGATTTCGCACTGGTTCAGTACAAAATCGTATGCTATCCGTGCTTCTGACTCCTTATTGCTCATGGCGATATTCTCCAGAACAAGGCTCTTTATCTTATCATGAGAAAAAGTGACGTCAAACGCTTTTGCTGACAGTTCAGAAGTCATCATCAGCATTGCAACGGATTTCGCCATTCTTTCCTTGTAGCAAGGCTTGATAGGAATTTCATTTGTCAAGGAACTGATTTTCTGCTCATACTCGGCTAAGACAGCGTTGGTGTCTAGCTTATATAAGTACCGGGCGAACTCCATCACAGGAAGTCCCGCATATTTTTTGGAGAAAGCGCTGACTGCATGAGCCTGTTCAGCGCTTTGCGTCCATTGAACATTTGGGAATGAGATAACTCTCATCTGCAAGCCGTCCGCCTTGGCTGCATATTTCAACAGTGAAAACTCGCCTGTGAACACTATTGAAGTAGCCCACGTTCGTGGAGGTATGACCTTACTGCTTTTGCCCAGCCGATTTTTATCCGTGCCGTCAGACAACGAATATATCATGCTGGTAAAATCAGCGTATTTACCCAGACGTGCTATCTCGTCGAACAACATCGTGTAGCCGTAGTTGTCGTTTAGTATGCCGTACATGGCGTTCACCGTGGTTGAACAGGTACCTGCAAGCGACATCTTTCCGGGTATCTTGTCCGGAAACCCTCCCATGCTGACTGCAAACTTACCGCAGGTCGATTTTCCGGTCGTTGATCTTCCGTTTATGTCAAACAGGAGCGATGGGATTTCGATTCCTTTTGACATAACGGAAAGATAACCAGTCAGGCACGATGACAGCCCGATCACCATGCTCAGCTCCAACGGGGGATTACCAAGGATCAGGCTGCCATACTCGGCTCGGAAATCTTCGATATTACCACGGGGAGCTATGTTGTAGTTCCCTATGTAGGTCGATTTCCCACCGATCATTTCCTGTCCCTTGAAAACGAGCTTTTTGGTGTTCTCGTTGTAGTGCCAGCCGATGTTCTCATGAACAGACTCGGCATGGAGCGTTGAAATCTGCTGGTTTATGTAGCTCAGAAGCGAGTTGGACTGAGCGTTAGACACCGGGTATCCAGTCTGTCCCAATGCCCTGATGATGTCCTGTACCGGACTATCAATGCTCTGGAGCTTATCACCAGCATAGAACTTCACCGTGATGTGAGCGGTATTGTCCTCGTAGACAGTTTTAAGGCTTGTTACAGTAACATCATGCCCGTTGGGATTGAACTTACCGTTTGCGTCAATGCTACCGTAGAAACCGTTTTGAGAAGTGTAGTGAGTCATTGTGAACTCTCCTTCCAAAAAAATACGCCATGACAAGAGGAATTTCTTGTCATGGCAATATTCTATCACAAACGGTTCGTAAAAGCAATAAGATAATCCAATCAATCATGCTTTGGCTGGATTAAGCAAAAATAATTTTCAGCAGCTTTAATTATAACCTGCACTTCAACCGGATTCTTATCAAAGAGCGCATTATACTGCTCCTCTTCCAGAAACAGCGACATAATGCCAAGGTATGTTTTTGTGATGTCATAAAAGCATTTCAAATCATCTAAAGACTGTATAAGCTGAAATCTTGAATCAAACTTATAGCTCTTTCCACGTTTGCCGAAAAATTCATGCGCTGAAATAACTGTCTGATTAAACTTGTCAGCATAATTAACGTGAATGTACCTGCCGTTATTGGCAGAACGTTTCAGGTATTGCATTATAGTTTCATAGATACCAATAAGCTTAGGTATATAGTTCTTCACCAACTCCAGAAATGTATTTTTGCTGAATGGGAACGTCATCATCTTATAGCACGCAGCTAGTGATATGAAAGATTCTTCACTTATCAAATCTTTGATATTGGAGTAATAGGAACACTCCCTATACCATGGCTGTACTTTCTTGCTATCAGAGTCGATATCCAGATATGACACCAGATTGAATTTTAGAGAAGCGGCAAACTGGCTGATATCCGGTATCGGAACCTTTACTGTTGACTTGCCATATATAGATTTATATACGCTGCTGACGGCTTCGGCGGTAATCGCTTGTGTAATGCCACGGATTTTATTGTACTCACGCTTTGTAAGTCTTGCTCCGTTATTGCCAACAGATCTTTCTATTACCTCGGAATAGCTTTTCCATAATCTCTTTTCATAGACAGGGTGATTTTCCTTGAAGTAGATCATTTCAGCTATAAGATTTCGGGTTATGATACCCGATATGTAGTTTTGGGTTTCTTTCACCAGTTCGTTATGGCTATGATTAGAATGGGAGCATTTCAGAATCCGGATATGTGCATACTTTCTGATTTTAGCTATCAGCTTATCCCATTTGATGACATCTGCGTCCTTATAGTATTCACCGTAAGAAATACGCTTTATAACTGTATCGCTATTGAGCTCCATTGCAATATTATCAAGGGCACTATAAAACAGCTCCGGCAGCATTTCTATATTGCGAACCGCTTTGAGCCTTACATTCAAGCTGCAGGTACATTTATAGGTACAGTTTTCCGAACATTCTTCATGGCAGATTATTTCTGCTATATTTTTATATAGTCTACTGACGATAGAATTTATGCTCATTTTCTGCCTCCAATACAATATTGATATACTATAATAATACAACAATAATCTATTTAGCGCAACCGTTTTTACAAAAAAAATTACGCCTGATTCCGTGACAGACGGAATTTCATTTTTCTAGGTTCAACAAAGGCTGCTGAACTCTAATTCCGTTGTCCGTGGGAATCATCGCAATGTGCTGTTGATGTGCGCAGAAAGAATTTCTGCGCACATCATTATGCACCTCATTGCAACATTTACTTTGGTTTCTTCCCAGTTTTAGCTATACCGTATATTGCAACAGCGGTAGTGACACCAGCTGCTAATGCTTCAACTGTGGTCGCTATGGTTGCTGTTGCCGCCGCTAATGCGAGTATCATGCTCTCACCTCCGTATTATTCACTATGCAGTCAACTGTTACTGCTACTGCCAGTCCTGCGACTACTCCGGCTATGTACCATCCTACCATATTCTCACCTCCTTTCGGAACATAGATTTAGGCTATGTTCCAAGAGATACGCTGAATAAAGCGAAGCGTAACAAAATCAGACCCGTGAGTGCGCTCGTTTGAGCGGGTCGATTTTGTTTTATTCAGCGTTTCTCTAATATTCCTCAGCCAGAAGCATTGTTTCGTGGTCGCCATCATCAATGACGTATATCTTGCCTGTGAATGTTTCCGGCATACGATACACATATGTCTTTTTGAACGGTTTGGGCTGTTCCTGCTCATGGACTATCCTCTGCTTGCCGTTCTCTTTGCTTAATCTGAATATTTGCAGATAATCCAGTTGGGTATTCTGTTTTTCACGGTCTATCAGCTCCCAGAGTATCATGATTAGATACAGAGGGACATTGCTTTGAACTCCGTTGGTTATGTAGCGGTTCTTGCTGTCGAACATAGCTATTCATCTCCTTTCATTTCTTCCGGCGCTATGGATTCTGGCAGTATCACCGTGATTGAGTATTCAGTAGCCGGGAGATAGAGAATGCTCAGGTAATCGTTCAGCTTCTTCACGTTCTCGACTGGCTCGGTTGAATAGTCAACGTGTATTCTTTTTATGTCCTCAACGTCCTGAATATTTTCAGCTAACAGAATATAGCCACCGTCAATGCCATGGGAGTTATAGCAGCTATCGAGAATTCCGGCTACATCACAGAGCTGATTCAGCACATAGTTTGGAATTCGGTCTACTAATGTCAATGCTTCTGCCTTGGTTCTGAATTGGTACAGCATAATTATCCTTTCAATAGAAAAACGCCCTGAATATTTCATCAGGACGTTGTCTTTGTATTCTTCTTTCTGCGTTTGGGTTTCTCGGGTGTTGGTTCTTCTACTGGAATATCTACAATGGTTTTAGAAACTGGTGTATCTTCATCAGACTTTACAGGCGCTATTTCTTTTGGCTTTGCCTTTTCTTCCTGATACGCTTTCAGTTCCTTGTAATCGAATGTAGCTAATATCCAGTATCTGACCGCAGGACACAGAGGGTGATAGAATTTCCTGCCTTTCTGGTCTGCAATACAGTACAGCTTGCTGGCATACGGTTCGAGCATATCGAGAACTTTCTTCTGCATAGTCAGGACTGCTTTATTTCCGTCACCGCCTGTGCCTGTTGCAAAGATGATGATGTCTGAGCTTTCGGCGTACTGCTGTATGTAGCCCAGATTATCCTCGTCAATATCTGACGTGCTGTGCTTTCCGCTCATGCTGGAAAACAGATTTACGATATTCACGCTTCCGTAGTTCAGACGTTCCAGATTACGCAGTACGAACATGGTTGTGTGGTCTACCGTGACGGTATCTGCGGAACTTGGATAGAGCATTATGATTTCTGCTGACTTCTTTTCACTGTTCCATTCCTTTCGGAGCAGGTATCGATGTGTTTTGTCATCGCTGTAAATGGCTGTGGTCTGCATGGCTGTTGTTTCAGTAATCATGCGGGTTTACCTCCTTATGTTATTTAGGAGATAATATATGCTTGTAATCTTTTTTGATACTGTTTTACGGTACAGTAACTAACAATTTATTAAATACAGATACGCCGTAGATTTCTATGGCGTAATTTCATTTAAGAAAGATGTGATTCCATGTCAAATAGTGACAAACGTTTAATTTACAGCTTTATGCGAAATCTCTCCAAAAATCAGCTTCATGAACTCAAAGAGTTTTTCCCTGTGGGTATCTGGAATAATAAATCCAATGCTGAAAGGCGTGCGCTTGGTCGTAAGTTCAAGCAGGCTGTCAGAGGATGCCAGTTTAAGCGCATTACCAGCTTTGAAGTCAAGTCTAATCGGCACACTTACTATTTTATCTCTGAATGAGAAATCTCCTAACGTCTTTGTGGCGTTAGGAGATTATTACTGTGCAAAAGTTTATATTACATTTTAATCAGGTGAATATTTTCGGTTTCCTTAATAGGAGAGAAAACTATTCTTCCTTCTGAAACATTCTTTATTACGAAGTCTTTACCTACCATATTCACAAGATTGATAATCATATCTTCATAGGCGTTCTGATTTATGTAGTAAATGACTATTTTATCAACATCTTTATTTTCTAAGAAAAATGATAGGACTGATTTATCATTGTTAGCAAGAGAATGACCGAATATATGAACAACTGTTTGATCTCCATTTAAAAGAACCGGTGTTTCAATCCAATGCTTATATTCTGTACCTGTTCTCTTTTGAATACGCTGAAAATATTTGAAAAACCTGATGTAATCGTTATCTGGTATTTCTTCATCATTTATTCCTAGAACCATAGTATTCATCTCAGTACAATCTTTGCTTGTTTTACCATGAACATAATGCACCTGAGAAACATTACTATACTTTTTTATGTAGTCTGTGTAGTTAAATGTAACCACATTCATTTCTCCTATTGCTAATATATCAGGAGAGAGCTTATCAATTTCTATTTTGTCAATAAACTCCGTAAAATAAATATTAAGCATTTCAATAAGGGTATTCAAATTAGTAAGCATATTATCTATTGTTCTTACCTTGCTAGAAGTAATATTAGTAGGAGTCAAATCACTAAAGGATAGCTCATGAATTGAGGGGAAAAGTCTCGGGTCATCATCATTGAAAAGATCAGTCGCAGTAATTGTTTCGCCATCAAAATAATTGTTAGGCTTTTTCCCATTGAGCGATGGTAACATCTTATAGTAATTACAAACAGCCTTAACTACATCTTCAATCTCTTTTTCAAAATCAACCCAGTTCGGCTTTACATATTTCTTGTTTTTAAAATATTTTAACCATAGATTTTTCTTGCATAAATCATTGAATCTGTCAACCGTGCCCATATTATAGTATTTAGGTGAAACATCAAGGAACGTTGGAATATAGTCAAGTGACATTTTTCCATCGTCGGGAGTATGAATACTATTTTTATTATTATTGAACTTCCCATTTTTCATGCTTTTATATAGCGATTCCCACCCGTCAACAAATGTCATGAAATCAGTGTAGCGGGTTGGCAGTTTGTGAGTTAAGTCAAACCCATTTCCTATAATAAGAATATTTGTATCACTCATAAAATAAACCTCCTGTACAATAGTACATCTTGCATTATTTATCAATTATACCATGTTATAACCATTAATGTCAAGTGAGAATTATTATCAACATTTTTTCCAATCTTTATTGTGTCAATTTTTATCTTGACATTAAAAGAATTAGGGTATATAATGATAACAAAAAGATTATCAGGTCAGGGAGGTAACAACGTGGAAGTTAATGTAAAGTTTTTGGGTGAAGAATATACATTCTCAACAGATATAAAAGAGTATGTCAGAATATCCAATCTTGCTGATTCGGTGCATAACTCTTTAATAAAGAGCTTTGAATCAAAACTAGCTAAAAGTGAGATTTGTTGTATTGAAACTAAAGATATTGATACTGAGCTAAAAAATGCAGCAGAGCGTTTCATAAAAGAATTATGCCAAAAAGGTGTATACTCTCATACTGTTGATGAATATGTAAAAAATAATCCAGCCCTTTCATTAATTGATGAGATAAATAGTGCTGCGAATAAAGCTTGTCGCTCTTTTCTAATAGAAGAAATGGAAAACTTTAAAAACGGAGTGGAAACGGCGGAATCAGAAGCCATGGCTCAGATAACTGGGAGCGGTGTTTCTGTATACTCAAATAGCTTTCTAACTCTCGCTGCTTCTTCGGCAATGGAATATTCAATCCTTAAAGGACAATATAAAAAAGCCGATGAACAATACAAGAATAGAATTCAAAGCATTTCTGATTACGGCGAAAATGTTCGTAATTCTAAAGAGCGAGAGTTCAAGAAGAAAGATTACATTCCGAACATGGATAAAGCACTAACTCTTTTCTCTTATGCTCTTATGGATCAGTATCTCAAAGACCTTATAGCAGAGAACAAATTTGACTCTAATGCTCTCAACAATGTTGACTATGAAAAGTCAATGGGAGTATTAAAAAACTTAACTCATATAGATAGTGTCGAAGGAATTATTTCATGTATAAAACAGGCATTTGAAATATGCCCGTTCAATCACTATGTCTATTTGAACGCAGCCTCTACTCCGAGTTTTGATATTGATACATTCAAAGCTGCTGAATTCTTTGGAGTTGATAAGCAGTTCCTTTCAGACTTAAAAGCAAATATTCATATTACTAACTCCAATCTAAATGAAGATATTGAAAAATATAGCCCGTTCATTCGCTCTTACGCAATTAGTATGAATATTAGTGAAACGGCTTTGTTAAAGGAACTAACAGATTCTCTTTATAGGAATACAATTTCTAAATATTCTAAACTTCAAAAGATGGTTTCTAATAAACAATCTGTAGAATACCATGTCTCCAGAATGAGCCAAATTCAAATTTCGAATATGAACGAATCAGACATTAAAGAACATGCTAATCGTCTAGTAAAGGATATTATTTCTTTAGATAATTATTACGCTTTGGTAGAAAAATGTGGATATGCCGACTTACCAAACCAAATCAAAGCTGAGAATTATACAGGCGCATTGCATGATAAGACTGAAATAGATAATTTCTTTGTCTCCTCAATATATCCAGTTTTAAGGGAGATAATTTTGAATAAACAAAATATACAAAAAGAAATAAAAAATGATAACATTTATTCATCTGCAATGAATTACATGTCTGATGAAAATAATATCTCGGGTCTTGAAAAAGCCTTGGATTCCTTTACTAGGATAGAAACATGGAAAGACTCTGCGGATAAGATTGCTTGGATAAAAGAACAAATACCACGATTAAATGCAAACGAAGAAAAGCAACGAGAAATAAAACTTAAAAGGACTAGAAGGAACCGAATCATTGCTATCATTGTTTCTTCAGCAGTTTTATTAAGTGCAGTTGCAGCTGTAATTTATGTACAAATTTTTATTCCAAATGATAAATATAATACAGCAATTGGATTAATTAATGCTGGAAAGTACTCTGAAGGTTATGCACTTTTAGAAGAACTAGGTGACTATTCAGATGTATCAGATCAGAAGCTAGCATGTAAATATAAGGAAGCATTATCATTGCAGGCTAAAAAATCATATGACCAAGCAATTTCTATTTTTACGGAATTGGGGCAATATGCCGATTCGCCTAATCAAATTACGGAATGCAAATATTTGAAAGCAATTAATTTGCTTGAAAACGGTAAGTATGATGAGGCGCTTTCTGATTTTATTCGAATATCACAGTATTCAGATTCAAAAAACAAGATATTGCAATGTCACTATGAAAAGGGGTTATCTTTTTATAATAGTCAAGATTACGATAATGCAATTTCTGAATTTACAAAGTCTTTAGATTTTTCTGATGCAGAAGAAAAAATCAAGGCTTGTAATTATGGTATTGCCATGAAATACGTTTCTGAAAACGATTTTTCGAATGCGATAAAGATATATAACAAGATTGATAATTATGATGGGCTGTTGAATAGTATTCAAGAAAGCTGTTATAAGTATGCACTGCAACTATCTCAAAATCAAGAATGGTATAATGCTTATATGAACTTTAAGTTGATAGAAGATTACCGGGATAGTACTGAAAAAATGAAAGAGTTGATTCCGTTGGATACTGTCCTCACAGCAATAAATGCTAATGTGGGTGATATTATTAAGCTTGGAGAATACGAGCAAGACAACATTATAAATACAGTTAATGAACCTATTGAGTGGATTGTTCTTGAAAGGACTGACACTAAAATATTGGTAGTAAGCAAAAATTGCTTGTTTACAAGATACTATAGTTCTGATTCATATAGAGATATATGTGATTGGGGAAAATCTTCTGCAAACGAATTCCTAAATGATACATTCTATACAAATGCGTTCAATGACAAAGAACGTGGTATTATTGCTGGCACAAATAATTCATATACTCAAATTACATATAATAAAGACAGCTTTTTATCAGGGTATAGTACCAAAAGAGTTTCGAATTTTGAGAAGATTTTTATTCTTTCTTCAAACGAAATCACTAAATTGAACGAAGATACTTTGACTCCACAATTAACACGTTCCGTTTATATTAGAAATACAAGTATTGACGGGTTCCTTCTAAGAGATATAGGAAATCCAGAAAAATACATTGATCAAGTTCAGATTCGATATTTAAATACTGATGGTGATGTTGTTGCTAAACCACTAGACAAATTATCATCAAGTCTTAGGCTAGGACTTAGACCCGCTATGTGGATTAGTATAAACCCAGATTGAAATTAAGTTCTATTACAATAAAGGTTAGAAAATCAATAGATAAGTTCGAGCCCTTAGGCTGGTACGATTCATCTCGACCATTTTAAATGGCTCTGTTAAGGGAATTAGCGGAACCGAAATATCAGACAGTTGAGATTTTTGTCTACAACGGTCTACAATTTATCGTTAAGGTGTGTTGTGCTAGAACACACCTTTTCTTTTTTTTTGCAAACCGTTTTTCAGAGTGAGAATGTACCAGTCATCGCGTCAGCAAGAATATGCTGGCGATTTTTGGATATATGCGTGTAAATGTTGCTTGTGGTTTCTATATCCGCATGACGCAGCCAGACCTTGATTTTCTCAATGTCCCAGCCTTTGTCAAAGCAGATGCTTGCCGTACTGTGCCTCAGATCATGAAAGCGCATCTCAGGCAGCCCGTGACGCTTTAATGCTCTTTGGAACGAAACGGTAATCGCGTCCGGACGGAACAGATGTCCATCGTCCCATGTAAACACATAGTCGCTTTCATAATAACCGTTGCCGCATATCTCTCTGTTCCTCTCCTGTCTGGCGTGAATGTCCAGCAAAAGTTCTCTCGCCTCGGGGAGCAGTTCAAAGGTGTTGCGGCTGTTTTCTGTTTTGGTGCTGTCCTGGTATACTATTGACTTGTGCTTGACAACGGTATGGTTGATTTCGATAGTGTTTTTCTCAAAGTCAACCGCACTCCATTTTATTCCCAGGACCTCGCTTTTCCGCAAGCCATAGAGCAGCGCTATGAATACAATCGGCTGAATCCATTCACCTCTCAGCTTATGAAGCATATCGTTAGCTTCTTCTGCTGTCATGTACACATTCTTGGTAGAATCGCTTTCAGTTTTCGGCTTTCTGGGTATCGGTACTTTTTCAGCAGGATTGCGTAATATGTACTCATAAATTACCGCCTCGTTAAGAACAGCCTTGATTAGCTGAGCATGGCTTCTCAATGAACGATTTCCCAGACCGCCTTTTTTCCTGTCAAGACGTCCTCCCGAAAACTTGTATTCGTAGTAGTCCGCAAAATGACGCGGCTTTAATTCGGCAAGCGTGAGATTAAGCTCATTGAAATACGGGATAATGTGCCTCCGGGCATACACCTCATATCCTTCCCATGTGATGAGTTGGATTTTGTTCTTCTTTCGTTCCAGCCAATCAGTAAGGTAGTCTGTAAAAAGTACCTGACCTCCACTTGCGTAGTTAGGCTGCGAGCTGTACGAATCTGGGTCAGCTAACATTCTATTTTCTTCCAGCTCATACTTTTTGAGGTTATCGTAGAGCATTTTTTCAGCGGTTCTTTTGTTTTTCGCCGTTGACGGCAAAGACGTGGATATCCAGCGTTTTTTCTTTTGGCTTAAGTCGGTAATGTTCTTTTCTGGGTACAAAGCTGCGCTTAGTCCATACAGAACCATTACCCAATAGTTATGCTTTTCATAAAGTGATCCGGTCACTGTGCTGTCCTCCTTTAAGACCGTCCACCCTTTCATCTAACATCTTTATTATACCACTTTCGCCTTGAAATTTCAATACACTAAAGTCGTAAATCTGATTTTTTTCTATTTGACTATTGATGTATTCTATCACATAAATCTTAGGAATTCGGTATTTCCTTCCAATGACCAAGTGCTTGATTTTATTTTCAGTAACCAATTTATATGCTGAATATTTTGAAATGTTCAGCATTTCCATCAGCTGTGAAATCTCAACAATATCAGGGTAATCTTTAAAAATATCAGATGACAAGGTAGAAAGCCCCTTTCATTATTCTATAAAAAGCCGTGGTTCAGTATTTTAGAGCCATGGCTTTCAATTTCTGATACGCTTTCAGAGCAGACTCAGGTAGTTACGCATCCTGACATGGGACTTTCACCCCTGCCCATTCCTGTGGGACAAGCCGTCGCCGGAAGTATCATTATGCTATCTTGCTCCACGCTCGTTTCTTATAGAGGTCCTTGTGCGTTCAAGGCTCTGGCTTGACTGCCGGCAGGTGGCAGAATATCTGTTATTCTCGCGCATATGTAAAGGTGGTCACTGATAATGAGATACCCGTCAGATCGGAAGCAGAAATTTCTTCGCACGTCTTTGAGTTTGATAGGTTTTGTATCTGCTCTGGTATTCTGTTGTCAAAGAACTGTCCGGGAATCAAGTGGCAGTTTGTTTCCGGATAATGAAATTAGTCCAACTCTCCGAAAGGGAGCGTTTTTGTTTCTGCCGCTTATTTTTCCCTGTACCTATTATAGCATATAATTCCGCAATTTTGTATGACAAAACGTCATACGAATATGACACCTTGTAGGCTGAAAAACCATCGTGAATGTTATATACTATAATCCGGAAAGGAGGCGAATACATGGCGGTGTCTTATAGTAATAGGATTCGCTCTTTGAGGAAGAAACTGAAAATGACCCAGAAACAGATGGCTGAACAGCTTTTTATAGATCAGTCCACGCTGGCAACGTATGAAAACAGAACCAGAGAGATCCCGATAGATATTCTTGTGAAACTGTCAAAAATTTACGGAATTTCCGTGGATTATCTGTTCTGCGTAAGCGACTTTGCTGTGCTGGACGATGCGCTCGTCCGCACCCAGACAAAGGAACTTATCGACAGCCTGAGCGCAACGCAGGTGTTTGAGGTCAAAGGGTACATTCGCAGAATGATTGAAAGCAAATCTGAGGACGAATAAATCCTATAATCAAAAAGACACTCGGCCCAAAAGAAAAATAAGACTTCCAATTTCTTGAAAGCCTTACTCGTTATTCTCTTTGTTATCTGGAACGAACGTCATTATGTCGTTCAGACTGCAATTTAATGTGTTGCACAGCTCGTTGATCGTGAAAGTTGTTATTGCCTTGTTATGTTTCATTCGATCAATAAGACCTTTGCTGACACCGTAGCTGTTTATCAGCTTATATGTACTTATGCCGTGATCGGCAAGGTATGCCCAGAAAGGGTCGTAATTTATCATAATATCACCTATCTTATATTATAATGGGAAAAAAGTGTATTGCATATACCCGATAAATGGGGTATAATGATAGGTGTTACCAAGCGCAGCTAGCAGTAACCAAATCATGACAAAGTTGCCTATATCAAGATTGACACTTAACAGGAGGTACAAAAAATGTTCAAAGCAAGAACAGCGGACGGACGCAATAACATAACCGGCATCAAGATGAAAGAACTCCGCAAAGCGCTTAAAATCTCACAGCGAGAGCTTTCAGACAGATTGCAGGTCGTTGGTCTGGACATTGACAAAAATGCGGTCCAGCGCATAGAATCAGGTCAGCGGTTTGTAACCGATATCGAAATATTGGCTATTGCTAAATGTTTTAATGTGACAATCCATAATTTCCTTAATATCAACTGATAAAATATAGGCACAGCTTGAATCGACTGTGCCTTTTATATTGTTGAATGGGTCTGAAAAAAGAACTGTGTAAACACGAATAATACCGAAAATCACACCAATGCTAAACGAGGAAACGATGAAAGTCCAAGGGTGGAACCCCTCGCATACTATTAAGCAGCAAAAATCAAGTTCTTCATAATTTCCCATATGTCTGTTGTTGCTATAGTATGGAAAACCAAGCAGGCTTTTTATTACTAGATAAAGCCTGCTTGGTTGAAACCATTAAAACAAAAATCGATTTGTTCTGATGAACCGAAAAATGAATTGCAAAGTATTTTTATGCAGTTTACAACAAAAAGGGCTAGTTTTACACAAAAGAAAATATTTCTATGTGTGCAGACGAGCCACCCAACCGCATTAAAAGCTAGAATTTTCTGCAGCGTACTTTTTGGCATTCAACGTGATGATACCCTATTCTAAACTGAATTTTCAACAATTAAAGCGGTTGATCTTGACTCTCCTGACTGCGCCTGTGCAAAAAACAAGTTAATATTTTTAAGTGTAAGTGATTTATCCAAATAGTTGCTTTCAGAAAACAAGCCGATTTGTATATCCTGATAGTCGCAAACATTCCCAAGATATAGTGGGACAGTATCCATAGCAAATAGGTTCCCATCATTATTCCTTATACTTGTTGAAAAAGGAATAATACAGAAACCTTTTTCAATAATATCATGCTGATATGGATAAAATACCAAATCGCCGTAGCTTAAATTGGGATTATTACTGCACAAAGATAACTCACAATACAATTTTCCATAAAGCCGAATACAGCCATCAAAGTCAATTCGTTCAGAGTATAGAGAATAGGAATTGTCAATTATTTCGAAATACATTTCTGCATTTTTAACTGACAAATCACCGACTTCCTCACCAGTAAATGCTATTTTCCAACTGTTTATCAACGACTCAGCGTTAGAGACACTAACAGCAAAATTAGATGTATCACCATCGATATAGTAATTTTCAGGTATACCTATTACCGCAGCATCTTCAACCTTGTATAATCCACTGTCCATTTGCAATTTGGGCGTATATTGGTTAACAAGGTAGTCATCTATCGCTAAATTCCAATTCATGCAATAGAATTTGTTGCTGTCCGTATATATACCAACTGACTCCTGTGCGTCAGCCGCGTCGTTTGTAATATCCAGCGAAGCAGGGCGAATGATCTCATGAGTTTCTGAAAAATAACTGTCAATGATATTGGAGCTTTCAGACGTACCATTCTCATATCCTGAATTTTCACTGGTATACATATAATCCTTAGTATAGTTTGAATTTGTACGTTCTAAGCTTTCATCGCTTTCAAACGATGAATCGAGATAGCTGCTATTAAAAGTGTTGCACCCGGTAATCAAGTTAATAAACAGCACCAACAGGAAATAATATTTTCGCTTTAAGTTCATTCTACCCTCCAATACTAGGTGTATAACAACAAATAATTCCAAACCATCTTGAAAAATCCTCGTAGGAGATAGTATTTAGTTGAACAATACAGCTACTTGGAGTTGATACATTAAGATACCCCCTAAAATTACAATGATAAATGGTAACATTTTCTTCACTATGCGAGACAACTATAAATGAATGACCCATTGAAGAACTTCTAAAATATGAGCAGCTTGGAACATCTCTCATAAATTCTCTTGCTTTATCAACATTGCTTAAATCTATGGAATCAGTCCAAGGTCCTCGTTTTTTACCGGTAACACGCTCAAAAACATACTTTGCAAATGCTTCACATTGTATTGAATTGTCATAGGAAAAACATGTGCAACCTCCGTCTATACCTGTTGTCCAGTCACAGAACCTATGACAAGCACACGCTTCACCAGTTGTAGAAGCATATTTTTCATTAGGGTATTCATTTTTTTCTATTGCAGTAACAGATGAATAAAAAAGATGATTAAGAAAATCAAAATCTTTTTCTTTGCAAATTATATACCCCCAAACGCCATAGGAATCGCCAGAATTAACCTTGATCCAATACTCACCATTAGCATAAATCAATGCACTTGCACGATATTGGAAGTACTGGTCAACTGCTTTAGCAGTGAATGCTTCTCCGCAGCTTATGTTCGGGTAACCATAAGCTACTGTTCCAACAGGAATATCAATAATATCACCATTCAATGATGAAACATAGTATGATCTTCCGTAAATATTGGTACCATTCACTCTGTCATAGTCGCAGATACCACTATTGGAATAATCAGATGCAAATGGATCAGTTTTCAATTCGAAAACATAAGAGTGTCTGGAATAATCAAATTTCTTTAACAGCACTTCAAGCCCGTCAACTAACCCGTCACCGTCAGTATCGTTTTTAAATGGATCAGTAAAAATAACTTTACCATTAGGAAGGGTCATACCATTCTTTTCAAAAACGTCATATAATCCATCGCCATCATTATCAACGGTAGATATACCGGAGAACAGGTATATATCTTCATAGGCCTCGATCAATTCGTCTACATTTGTTGCGGTATACACTGTTCCAGTTCCTGCATCGCTCAATGTACGAAGGGAATTAAACTTAGACCCATAACCTACCGTATGAAAAATAACACCACTACTTGATATTAAATTCAAGGTATGTGTTGTTATTGTATCTGAAGGCTCTCCGTCAGACATAAAAATTGCTATCTTGGTGTTGGAGCTGTTCATATCAAAAGCATCAATAGTTTGTTTTACTGCCTGGTTATAGTAAGTCCCACCCGTACCTTTCAAACCTTTCAGTGCTGATAATAAAAGTTCCTTATCACCTGTCAATCCCTGACGAGTAACTGCACTATTATTAAATGTGACAATAGCAATACGGTCTGATATAATTCTGAGCCGCTTTTACAACCTGAGAAATACGCGAAAAAGTCATGCTTTGCGAAAGGTCAATTGTAATTATCGTGTCAACAGCCGAATATTCTTCGCCGTTTCTATAATCCGGAGCATTTCTCCATGCGTTAAACCATGCTAAGCTATCAACGATCATATATTTGCTAAAATGTGTTGTCACAATGCTGGCAGTAGAGTTCTCCTCATCAAGAACAGTCTCCAGTTCAACAAATTCATCGTCTTCCTCATTATACCACAGGAAAAGAAGATTGTCAAACTCTGTTTCACCTAATTTGCTCTTGTCGATAAAGAATGTCAGAGTTGCGGTATCAAACTCAGATGTTGTTTCAATCTCAAACGGCTCGCCGACAAGTCCTACCACCTCGGAACACAGATAATCAACGCCCATAATGCTTTCAATAGTTGTAGTGCGATTAATATTTCCTGTGCACTCCATGTCTACAACAACTTCTGTAACGGCACAGTCTTCATTCTTGACCTTGTGCGTGAATGACTGCTGAAACTTCTCCTTGCTGTCAATAACACCATCACCGTCAGTGTCCTGTACCAGCGGATCTGTACCAAGAATGATTTCATCACCATCTTCAAGACCATCGCCGTCAGTATCAGCAACAAGTGGATTTGTTCCGTAATTTTTGACTTCATCACCATCCAAAAGTCCATCGTTATCTGAATCGTTTGAATAAGGATAAGTATTATTTAGGAATTCTTCAAGATTAGTCAGACCATCATCGTCAAAGTCCTCATCTCCATCATTCACGCCGTTCCCATCGCTGTCAGACTTTGTAGAGTCAGTATATGTACCAAACACCTCATAATAATCATTCAGCCCGTCGCCGTCTGTATCGGTATTGGATGGGTCACTGCCAAGATATTCCTCTATGGAATCGGGCAGACCGTCACCATCAGTGTCAGCAAGTTTCTCCCAGTTATCAAAATCCTCAAAGAAATCCGGCAGACCGTTCTCGTTTTCGTCCTTCATGTACTGCCATTCATCTTTGGGAATATTAAGCGGTTCAGAAACGGTTCCGACAAAATCTGCGGCATTAGAACTGTAATTAGCATTGACGCTTGGGCAGTCAAATGTTATGCTGTCGGCAATAATGACAACATTATTAAGATTAAGGTTCATTGCCTTGACTTCAACGCTGCCGAACGGAGCGTATACTAAACCGTTCAGATTAACGTTTGTGCTGTCAATGACGATATCTCCGTACTTTGAAAAAATTACGGAGTCGTTTGTATTCTTAACCTCGCCGTTAAGTGTTATATCTTCAAATGCTTTCAGCGCTGTATTTATATTGATGTTTCCTGTAAGTGCTGCGTCACCGTACACTTCAATCGGCTCGTTAATGTTGATGTTCATTTCATCAAGGACGTAATCTTCTGAATGCTCCTCAACATTTCCGCCGTAAAAGTACTTGGAATCAATCTTGTCGAAAATGTATATCATGTCAAGACCGGCATTTTCCGTTTTAATGCCGTTGATGTTCATGTTTCCACTTGATGAAATTGTTCCGTTAGTCGCAACATTGCCATTTACGCAAAAATTACCGGAGTTGACCGTAATTGAACCTTCTTCATTTGAAGCCGCAAATAACGTGTAAGGGTATTTTTCTGTTGCTGCAGCCATTGCGGGCATAACTGGAATCGCTGATACCGTTATGGCAGCGGCAGCAACGCCGGAAACAAGGCGCTTGATTCTTGCTGCAAAAATATTTTTCATGTTTACCTCCACTGATATTAGCCGTGGGTTTCGTTGACGCGAAACCCACAACTACACTTTTCATAATTACCGTCTTGTTCAGATATCCTTACTGAACTTGTTCATAGATTCAGGCATCTTAGGCTGATTAAACCAGAAAACACACGCAGAATTAACTGTTGATAGGCCAATAGCCAGTGCCAGAGCAGCTACAGATGAACTGAGCTTAAAAATGTTGTTGCTAATCTTTTTCATTGTATTTCCTCCTCCCTTTAATAAAACTGTATAAGACAGCCGGCTCGCGTGGCTGACAGAAACAAACGGCGCATGCACTATTTGAAATAGCTGTCAGAGTAAGCAATACGACACCGGCAACCGCCACCATAATTAACATCTTATTCGTATCGTTTTATTCGTATCGTTTTTTCTTCGCATATACTTCACCTATATTGTTGCAGGAATCTACAAATATTTCAATATAATTTGCACAAGATGTTATTTTTGTGTTCCAAGATGCATTTCTTTTGATTTCTTTTCAATAACTGCGGCGAGCATGGAACCGCTTGCTGTCAGCATTCCAAATGAAACGCACACCATTATCAGTCTAAAGTCAAGTATGAACAGAACCATTACACTAACGGAGGATATCAAAGCCAGAACTATGCTGTTCTTTCTGAGCCTTGTTTTTCCCTTTTCGGTTATAGGCTTATTTTCGTGTTCTAAAGGAGCAAAACGCAATATCATTATAATTGAGAAAACAACCGCCGCCAAAGATACTATGGGATACTCTTCAATATGTACAAATTTGATCAATACAATAAAAATACCGAGCACTGCTGCTAAAATGGAGCAGCAGCCCAGATGTGTTTTGGCATGAAAGCCCCCTGCGGATTTCCTAAGAAAAATAAAAACAACCAGAAAACATATGCACTGCCACAAAGTCCTGCTGAATAAGGCAAGAACAAGTGCTATTACGCTGTTAAGCAAAGTTGAAATCAACAGCTCCAGACCGTATTCGTACACTTGCTCATTTTCGCTTTCAATAACCTTGCTGTGAACAAAAAAAGAAGCTATCCTTTTTGAAAGCTGAGCGATCATAATATCACCTCAACTAAAAGGATAGCGTATAGCAGTTTGTTTTACAACAGATTTTGTACAAGATGTCGATTTAATGTTCCAAGATGTATTTATCAGAAATTCGTGAGCAGGAAGAATTATTTATTAAGCACGATTTTTATTGAGAAATATCCATTGTTGTAATTGTAGGTAAAAAAACCGTTCATGCTTGCAACGGTCTGTTTTATACTTTGCATTCCAATTCCGTGTGCAGACTTATTTTTCTTTGAAGTGATAAGATTGTTTACATCAACCGGAAGCGACGTGTTTTCAATTTCGATTATCAGCTTATTGTCAAGCTGATACATGGCAATGCAAACATATTTTTCAACCACTTCTGTACGCACGCAGGCTTCAACGGCATTATCAAGGGCGTTACCAAGAATACGGCATATTCCAATTGCGTCGAAATCGACGCTGTTGACCTTGATTTTTGTTATAAATTCAATATTATGGCTTTTGGCATAATCGCCTTTCAGATTGATGATTGAATCCACAGCGGAATTGCCCGTGTAACAAACCGAAGCAGACCTTTCCACCTCCTTGTGAAGCTGATTAATGTATTTCCGCGCTTAGTCATATTTGTTGTCTTTTATCAGGTCGTTCAGAATGTTCACCTGGTTTTTCAGGTCATGCTTTATATTCCGGATCTCAGCATAAGAGTCTGCGATTGCACGATAGTTTTCATTTTCACGTTCCATAACCTGTTCAAGAGCCGCAAGCCGTATCTGTTTATCATAGCTTTCAAAATAATTGAATACTGAAAAATTAAGATATAATACACCGCAAACCGAGATTATATAGCCAGCCATTACATTGTTGTCGCTGCTGTGAGCAGGAAAAATCTGATTGAGGATCACGGCGCTCAAAAAAGGCATTAAAATAATAAGCACCCAATATTTGAGTGGGAGACTTCTGACTTTGTTTTTATAAATGCGGCAGGAATATACAACGAGCCAGAAATCAAATATTTTTGTTCCGACCATTCCTAGAATTCTTCCCATATTTGAGTTGAGCAGTTCGGTCGGGTCGCCATACCCCATTACTGAAAGAATGCCTGCAAACAGCGTTTCAGAAATAAAGAAGATCAGCAGGAAATACACAGCCGAAAAGAATTTTAGCGTATATGAACCGATATACAAAATCGAAACGATCGACAGTAATATAATAAATGTTATTCCGATCCTTATGTACGGCGAATCAACATTCAGAGTTGAAACCAGCAGAACAGCCAGTGCAGCGGAATAGCCTGTGAAATACGCAACGCCAGAACTATATTTTGCCGCAAAGATACGATGAAAGAAAAATGCAATTATCAGCATTTCAGCAACAGAGTTTACTATTTCAATGACATCATAAACCAATATATTTTCCATGTCAGCACCTTGCCGTCAAGAATGAAACAAAACGGTCGGTTACAATATGGCGCTGATTTCGGCTAAGAGGTATCACGTCACCGTTTTTCATAAAAATGCCAGTTGGTTTTAGCGTGTCTACCCACTCCAGGTTGACGTAATAGCTTTTGTGCGGCTTGATGAAATTAACAAGCCGTTCGTCTTTTTCTATTTCCGATAGTTTCCCATTGAATTGATATTCCTTTTTAATGGTATGCAGAACAACAGTACGCTTGAATATCTCGAAATACAGAATATCACTTACCAATATATTGACTATTTCATTTGACGCCTGAACTGGGAATGTAATATGCGACTGATGATACTCGTCAAATATTGATTTAAGCTGGTTTATAAACATGTGTTCAGGTTGATTTTTAAGTATATATCTGAAAGCGTTTACTTCATATCCTAATGTCGCAAACTCCTGATGGCTTGTAAGAAATGCTAATATCACGGATTTGTCAATTTTGCGTATTTCTTCAGCAACCTCTAGTCCGGTAATCCCGCACATTTCAATATCCAGTATGATAACATCAAAGAACTGCGGTTTGAATTGCAAAAGGAATTGTTCTCCGCTTTCATATTCATAAATACTCAGCTTGTCAGGGTTTGAGTATATCTTGTTTATAAGAAATTTGACATTCTGTAAAAAGCTGTTGTCATCATCACATATTGCTATTTTCATAAAAATCACCGCCATTTATGTATAATTATTTACATTTATTATAACGCGATTCCAATAAAAAAGCAAGATCTTTACGACAAAAACTGCTGCTAGCTGTTAGAAATCACCTCCACGGCAGATTATCCTGTTTATATTCCTCCGAGCTGAGTTCCAATGCCTTGACCACCTGATTAAACATAAACTGCCTATAAGCTGCAGCAAGCACCTCTTTGCGTTTTTCATCGCCGAGGTCAACATAATTCTCCCAATCATTTTCCGAACCGGTGAACTTTTCAAAACATCGGAACAGCGAACCGAGTATACTGGACGCTTCATCTTCTCCGCTGTAAAACGCATAATCCTCGCAAAGCTCCTTAAACAGATGATTGATTACAGACAGCTTTGCATAGTCCCTATTCTCCACAAGCTCCGACAAATACTCCGCCGCCTGGTCGGACAATCCTGTGAAATCGCACACGGTTTTCAGCTTTCCTTTCCGGTCGGTCGTGTTCGTTCTGCCGATAAGGTAGTCGGCGCTTACATTCAGTACATTCGCGATCCTCGCAAGAATTTCTATGTCGGGCATTCGCTTGTCATTCTCATAATAACCCAACGTACTTTTGGATATACCCACCATATCTGCAAACTGCTCGATGGTGCAGCCATGCTCCTTGCGAAGCTCTTTCAATCTTTTTCCAAACACCTGTTCGCAGGTGTTTTTTGTTTCCGGTACCATAGTGCTCCTCCTCGTAATGTTATCAAAAAGACTATATTTGTGGAATTACAGACGAATATCCACAAACATCTTGATAAACCTACTGTGAAATGATATAATCACATCACCACTCACAATAGTCATCTTTACAGCTATGATACCACAATAGTGATTATATGTCAAGCGGAAATTTCAAACCTGAAGGATTTTTTCTTTCAGTTTTGCGAAAGGAGGTTCTGCAATGATAACATACGAACCGTTTTGGGATTACCTCGACTGGCATGAAATATCGACCTACACGCTGATTACCAAACATCACGTCAGCAGCAGTACGATAAACCGGCTGCGGCATAATCAGCCGGTCAGCACAGCGACAATAGACAAGCTCTGCGAAATTCTGAAATGCCCGGTCGATGATGTTATTATGTATGTCGAAAAGGCTAAATCGAGCGGTTTGCGCTCTGGTTGAAGGCTCGACTACAAGGCGATTCTGCCGGAATTTGCGAGTGTTCCACTCGCCGACCATACCGCAGATTTCCTTTGAGAATCATAACGGGCATTCTGCCTAATATATCGATTTTTTATAGAGTCTTAGGGGGATATTCCCCCTAACGCAGGCTATTTTGCTGACAACATAGGTAATGCGTTATACCTATTCTGCGGAAGATTTCAAACTTATCCGGAACGGCGAAAAATATAGCCAAAACAGCGACTACAACCGCATTTGCGGTTGCTTGAAAAGGAGTGAAAATGAGCAATGAAACAACTTTACGCATTTATATGTGAATGCCTAAGGAAGTACTGGTCTCCGGAAGTAATAGCAAATCGGTGCAAACAGAAAGGGTTAAACGTTTGTGCGTCCACGATTTATCGGGCGCTTGCTGAGAGCCGTCTGACAGGTTATTCTCGAAAGGCACATTTGAGAAGGCGTGGTAAAAAACGCGTTGGTAGCCGAAAGAAATGCACTACAATTCATCCGGTTCACACAATCCATGAAAGACCAGAAATAGTTGAAACCAAATCCCGTTTAGGTGATTTTGAAGGCGATACTGTTTATGGTGGCATTGGTAAAGTGTTTATGGTAAAATAGAAATGCAGAAAAAGGGCTCCAAAAGTGCATAGGTGAACAGCCACCGCCGAGCCGTTGTCAGCACCTGAATAAAATGCTGCAATTTTAGCTGAGAGGCAAAGCCCCTTGGCTAAAGGAGGTAGCGGAAAGGTGATAAGTATGGCAGAAAAGATGTACATCAAGCAGTTGTACGAGGACGGCGTGAGCAAGAGCGAGATCCAGCGGAGGACGAAGCTCAACTACCGTACAGTCTGCAAATACGCTGACATGGAAGACTGGAATGACGATAAGCTCCCGAACATGGAACCGGATCACTATCCGGTGCTTGGTGAGTATATCCCCCTCATCAATGAATGGCTCGAAGGTGATGTCACAGCCCCAAGAAAGCAGCGGCATACCGCTAAGAGGATATATGACCGACTTCGTGCGGAAGCCGGTTACACAGGCGGATACAGCAGCGTGAAACGATACGTCCGCAAAAAGCGTTTCGTATTGCGTCAGGGACTCGCAGGCTGCTTGCCGCTTGCACACCCTATGGCTTATGCTCAGGTTGACTTTGGAGAATTTCTGCGCTGTGATACTGAGGGAAACGAACACAAGGCGTATGAGCTTGTAATGTCGTTCCCGTATTCGGATAAAGCCTATGCACAGGTGTTCCCGTCACAGAATCAGGAGTGCCTGCTGATCGGTATGCGCCGTATCTTTGAGTATATCGGCGGCGTGCCTGCGAGGATACGCTTTGATAATATGTCTACGGCAGTTGCTCAGGTGCTTGAAGGTACCGAGAGAAAGCTCACCGAAGGCTTTACAAGGTTTATGCTGCATTACCGCTTTCAGGCTGATTTTTGCAATCCTGCATCCGGCAATGAGAAAGGCAATGTTGAGAACAAGGTCGGCTACATCAGGCGCAACGCCCTCGTTCCGATCCCTACGATCATCAGCTTTGATGAGTTCAACGACCACCTGTTTGACTGGTGTGAAAAGGACGCTGAACGTCCGCATTACCAGCGTGGTGTTACGATACAGAGCCTTTGGGAAGATGAAAAACCGAAGCTGTTAATGCTCCCCGAAGTACCCTACAACGTATTCAGCTATGAATCGCTCAGAGTCAGCAAGACAGGCTTTGTCTGCATTGATACGAATAAATACGGGCTTTCTCCCGAACTTCATGATGAAACTGTACAGGCTAAGATCTTCTATGATAAAATCGAATTTTATCATGAACATGCTCTTGTTGCTTCATACCGCCGCTGTTACGGCAAAAACGAGGAGCTTATGGACTGGACGCAGTACGTCAGGACGCTGTGCAGAAAACCCGGCGCAGCCGAGCATACACGGTTCTTTTCCGCAATGCCGCTGCCCTGGCAGAGCTATCTGTCGCAGACCAGAGGTCAGGAGAGACGAAGTGCCTTGCAGCTCCTTGACGATATTGTACGTGACGGCAACGCTGAATTCTGCGTGGATATTCTCACTCTCGCCCAGCAGAACGGCAGGAGCGATGTGGACAGCGTGAAGCAGTGCTATTATTCTCTGCTGAAAGAAGGAAAAACGCCGGAGCCGCTTGATCTGCTCTCGCAAGTGCCTACGCTGAACTACAACCCCGATATTTCCGTGTATGACGGTCTGACGGGAGGTGAAGCAAGTGGCTGATATTGAGCAGATGATGCGAACTTTGAAGCTCGGAGGTCTTGCGAAAGACTGGCGTGAAGTAGAATACCACGATACCGAGCAGTATGTGACCGATCTGCTGCAGATCGAACTTCACGAGCGTGAGGTAAACAGGATCAATCGTATGGTCAAGACCGCAGGATTCCATGTCATCAAAACGCTTGATGATTTCGTATGGAAGCCGGAGATCGAGCTTCCTGCCGGACTTACCCGTGAATACATGGAGGATCTGGACTTCATAAACGCCAAAGAGAATCTCATCTTCATGGGTGCAGTCGGCACGGGCAAGACACATCTCGCAACAGCGATTGCCTTGAAAGCGTGTCAGGAGAGACACAAGGTTAGCTTCTTTATAGCGGCTTCGCTTGCAAATATCCTCCTTGAGCGTAACAACAAGGGTACGCTGAACGGCTTTATGACAAGCCTGAAAAAAGTAGAGCTTATCGTGATAGACGAGCTTGGCTTTGTTCCGCTGCACAAGGATGCGGCACAGCTCATGTTTCAGGTGATCTCCGAGTGCTATGAGCGCAAGAGCATCATAATAACCTCCAATCTGGAGTTTTCAGGCTGGAACACGGTGCTTGGTGACAACCGCCTGACGGCGGCTCTGATAGACCGACTGGTGCATCATTCGCATATTGTGATATTCTCAGGAGAGAGCTACCGCCTGCAGCAGTCGATGAAGCGTCAGAAAACAGCCCGTAAGAAGTGAGCCGCCGAGGTTTTCAGCCTAAATTTACAAAAAGGGCTCCAAAAGTGCATAGGCGGGGCTCCGCAAGAGCCTCAAAATACACAACAGGGGCGCTCCTTCTATGCACAAACCGAGCCCCCACACGTTAATCTTGTGCTGACCGGGCTATGCACTTTTTCGAGCCCCTTTTATGCACTTTCTACTTGACAAACACAGAATTATATGCTTTTTTGTTCTATTAGGTGATGACATTCACAATTTATCGAGATTAGTTTTATTTTTGAGCGTCTTTTGCAAGAACTTCATCAATTGTATTTTGGAGTGTATTAAGATTGTCGTCATTATCAATGCCGCCAAGAAGTGCTTCACCAACAATATTACCGTTTCTGTCAATAACATAAGTTGTCGGGAATGCAGTGACGCCCAGTGCAAACTTTCCGGCATCGCTGTTAGAATCAAAATAGATGTTACGATATTTTGCTCCTTTTGTTTCAAGAATTTGTTTTGCTGTTGCAATATTTTCCTCGTTGCCATCCAATGTTCCGACATTAACACCAATGACTTCACCGCCCTGTTCCCTAATGCGGTCATTCAATGCGTTCATTTCGCTGAGTTCTTCCACACAAGGCTTACAATCATTGAACCAAAAATTCACGACTGTCACAGCATTTTCTGCAAAAATACTGCTGTCCACTTTGTTTTCATCCAAATCATTTCCCTCAAACTGCGGAAAAGAACTGCCTGTTGCAGCATTTGTCGATTCATCATCAGAATTGGTTGGAAGTGCAGCAATTTCATCTTCAATTTTGCGAATTTGCTCTGCATCTGACATCAACATTTCATATTCTGTATCTGAAAACTGGTCTTTTGCATTTTCTATGGCAGCTATCAGAACATCCCCATAGTTTGAGCTCAACATATCATCAGTAATATTTTTATCCATGGATGCAAAGACTTTTTCCCAAAGGTCTTGGTTCTTTTCTAAAATATTGTTTTCTTCTTCCAGCAAATCCTGTTCAGATTTTTCAGATGTTTCCGCCTTGCTGGAGGATTCACTTGATGTGGTTTGGGAAGCAGAATTCGTTGCATTACCGCATCCGCTAAGAGAAAGAGAAAATACCATACAAGCTGCCAATGTAATGATCCAATTTTTTTTCATTTTTTTAACTCCTTTTTTTCTGTTGCAAGTTTTTTTGTTTTTGACGAATCTCCAAAGCCATATTTATAGCAAATTGCATTTGTTGGACAGGACTTCATACACATCCCACAACGAATACATTCGGTATGATTTGGATTCTTTGTGACATCGACATCCATCTTACATGCCTTTTCGCAAGCACCACAAGATACACATTTGTCTTTGTCAACTTTCATTTGGAAGAGAGATACTCGATTCAGAAGTGCATAGAATGCTCCCAGCGGACAGAGCCATTTACAAAATGGACGATAAAAAAATATACTGCCCACTATAACTGCCAGCAAAACAAATGCTTTCCAGGAAAAAAGTACTCCCAATGCATTGCGAATCCCTTCGTTAGTAATAGATAATGGAATTGCACCTTCTAAAACGCCTTGCGGACAAAAATATTTGCAGAAGAACGGGTCGCCCATACCAATTTCATTTACAACGACGATTGGAAGAAGAATCACCATCACCAGTAAAACACCATATTTCAGATAACGCAATGGTTTCAGTTTTTTGGTAGAGAGTTTCGGGGACGGAATCTTATGCAGAAGTTCTTGAAACCATCCAAATGGACACAGAAATCCGCAGATAAATCTTCCCAATAAAACGCCAAATAAAATCAGTATTCCGGTGATATAATAGGAAAATTTGAATTTAGATGACCCTACAACTGCCTGAAAGGCACCAATGGGACAAGATCCGGCTGCTCCCGGACAGGAATAGCAATTTAACCCCGGCACACAGGTATATTTTCCTTTTCCCTGATTCAGGGAACCTTTCAAAAAATTTGGAAGATGAATGTTTGTCAGAAGAGTTGCCACTGCCTGAATCCAACCTCGAAATCGTGCAAAAAAATGCACTTTCTTTTTGTTACGCTGTTTTATCTTAGCCAATTCCAACACACTCCATACACAATCGAATTGCCTTTGAAAAAACTGTTTGTGCTTCGTCACGCCAGATGCCAAAGACGAGCATTACAATTCCAATGAGCAAAAGAAGCACTTGCACAGCTGCTTTTTTTAATGCCATTTGTTTCCCTCCTGTGATTTGATGATACCAGTATACACCATACAGTATAAAATCTGCGTTAAGAGAAAATTAACACAAATTTTATTTATATATGTTATTATAAAGAAAAAATATAAGGAGCTTACTATGAGACTTTTGGTAGTAGAAGACGAACAGTCCTTGCGAGAGGACATCAAAAAAAAATTGCAGCATTCAGGATATGAAGTAGATGCTTGTGGCGATGGAGAAACAGCTTCAGAATATTTAGCAGTTGAATATTATGATTTGGTATTATTAGACTTAAATCTTCCTAAGATAGATGGAATGACGCTTCTCCGTAATTTTCGGGAAGAAAATCAAGAAACACCCGTATTGATTTTATCGGCACGAAGTGAAATCAATGACAAAGTAGAGGGGTTGGATGCAGGTGCAAATGATTATCTTTCAAAACCATTTCATCTTGCAGAATTGGAGGCAAGAATTCGCAGCCTTACACGAAGACAGTTTATTCAGCGAGATGTTTGTTTGCAATGCGGCAAAATTACATATGATACCAAAAGCCGTATTGCAGTAGTAGACGGCATTGCAATTAATCTGACACGTAAGGAAACCGGTGTATTGGAATATCTGATGTTGCATCAGGGCAGACCCATAAGTCAAGAAGAACTTATTGAACATGTGTGGGACAGCAGTGTTGATAGTTTCAGCAATTCGATTCGTGTTCACATTTCTTCACTTCGAAAGAAACTTCGTTCAGTTCTTGGTTATGATCCTATCAGGAACCGAATTGGAGAGGGCTATGAGATAGAAGGAGAATCCAAATGAAGCGAATGAAACGTCTTTCTTTTCAATGGAGAATTACATTGCTGACTGCGATTTTAATTGCCGGAACTTGTATTTGTTTAAATCTTCTGCTCTATCGTTCCGGTACCGTCAGCATGGATTCGCTGAATGGTTTCGTCATGAAATATGACACCGGAAACTCTGATGTTGTGAAAATTGAATTCGATGATCAGCAGATGTCTGCATTTCTCCGTCAGTTTTCTCAGGAAGTTTACGATGCTAAGGCAACTTTTGGAAAAAAGGGCTGGTGTATTACAGCCATAGTCACACTATTGAGTGCGGCAATTGCATATTTTGTAAGTGGCAGAGCCCTCAAACCATTGAAAAAATTTTCACAGCAAACGGAAAATATCGATCAGGACAATCTTACCAGCACACGTCTTGATGAAAATACAGCAGCAGAATTTCAGCAGTTGAGTTGTTCAGTGAATCATATGCTTGACCGACTTGCATTGTCGTTTGATTTACAGCGTCAGTTTGCAGGAAATGCTGCACATGAATTACGAACACCATTGGCAATGATGCAGACGAAATTAGAGCTGTTTACTGAAGAACATTCTGATGTTGATGCAGAAACCTCAAAGCTGGTGCAATTTCAAATTGATCAGGTAGACCGTTTGACTTCCCTTGTTCGTACGCTTCTGGAAATGAGCAATTTGCAGTCTGTTTCCCGTTCTGATGAAATTGAGTTAGCACCACTAATTGATGAGATTATGACAGATCTTACCACACTTGCCGAACAAAAAAACATTACATTACATCAAAATTGTGAAGATGTTCACATGATTGGCAGTGATACGCTGATTTATAGATTGCTATTTAATCTGATTGAAAATGCAATTAAATACAATCATTCAGGCGGCAGTGTGACCGTTTCTATGCAACAAGAAAATCAGCAGGTTTTGCTGCATATTGCAGACACAGGCTGTGGAATTCCGGAAAAATACAGGGAAAGCATTTTTCAGCCTTTTTTTCGTGTAGATAAGTCAAGAAGCAGACAGATGGGCGGTGTTGGTTTGGGGCTTGCCCTTGTAAGAGAAATTGCAGTACTGCATGGAGGAAGTGTGTGCGTGGAATCCGGTTCAAAAGATGGAACGACTTTTGCTGTGAAATTGCCATTGAATGGAGAAAAAACAGAATAATGGTTCGTATTTTTGTGTGATTAAATAAAATTGCTACTATAATAGAACAAGCCTCTGCCAAATTTCGCTTCAGCAGAGGTTTATTTTCATAGTTACAAAAATAAATTTAGAAATAAGGTTTCAATTTAGGTCGTGTTGACACTAAGCCTAACAAAGCATCTTTTCGGCAAAATTTCACGCATCCTGCGTTAAAAAGTCTTGAC
>ENA-ORLU01000108-ORLU01000108.1-human-gut-metagenome-genome-assembly--contig:-NODE-108-length-85620-cov-4.772921_pt1 | contig 85620 bp, 67 predicted proteins | sample MGYA00243009_ERZ508833 | MGnify/ENA primary metagenome ERZ508833 (study PRJEB26277, sample SAMN04329763) | human gut metagenome | biome: human-associated habitat | host: Homo sapiens | place: USA...
ACAGTTCGGTCCCTATCCGGCGTGGGCGTAGGATATTTGAGAGGAGCTGTCCTTAGTACGAGAGGACCGGGATGGACTGACCTCTGGTGTACCGGTTGAACCGCCAGGTTCACGGCCGGGTAGCCAAGTCGGGAAGGGATAAACGCTGAAGGCATCTAAGCGTGAAGCCCCCCTCAAGATGAGATATCCCATTCGAAAGAAGTAAGACCCCTTGAAGACGACGAGGTAGATAGGGCAGAGGTGGAAGTGCCGTAAGGCATGGAGCTGACTGTTACTAATCGGTCGAGGGCTTGACCTAATTGGTTGTGTTCACAAGATGGAATGATAGATGTGTAGTGTATGCGGTTTTGAAGGTATATCAAATATCTTCAATTAAATAATCCTCGATAGCTCAATGGTAGAGCATTCGGCTGTTAACCGAAGGGTTGTTGGTTCGAGCCCAACTCGGGGAGTGAATGAGACCTGCAGGGATCCTGCAGGTCTTTTCGTATATTGAGTTGCCCTGTGTGATGTGATACAATAAGGCGTAGCTACTGTAAACGATGAAGGAGAAAAGAAAGATGAATGAAAGTTATACCAGTTTTGCCCAGGTATATGACATGTTCATGGACAACGTGGACTATCCTGCCTGGAGCAAATATCTGATTCAGCTTTTAAAAGAATATCAGGTGGAAGACGGACTGGTGCTCGATCTTGGCTGCGGAACGGGAAACATGACCGAGCTGCTCGCCAAAGAGGGCTACGATATGATCGGCGTGGACAATTCTGAGGATATGCTTGAGATTGCCAGTGAAAAACGCGCCGAGTCCGGCTTAAACATTTTATATCTGCTTCAGGATATGCGGGAATTCGAGCTTTACGGAACCGTGAAAGCGGTCGTGAGCATCTGCGATTCTATCAACTATATTCTGGAGGAAGATGATCTGCGGGAAGTCTTCTCACTCGTCAACAATTATCTGGATCCGAAGGGCATGTTTATTTTTGATTTGAATACCAAGTATAAATATGAACAGATGGGTGAGACTACGATTGCGGAAAACCGCGAAGAGGCAAGCTTCATCTGGGATAATTACTATGACCCGGAGGAAGAGATCAACGAATATGAGCTTGCCATTTTCATCCCGGAGGGAGAAGATTCCGATCTGTACCGTAAATTTGAGGAGGTACATTATCAGAGAGCGTACGATCTTGCGACGATCCGCCGCTTATTGGAAGAGGCAGGCATGGAGTTTGTGACGGCCTACGATGCATTCACAAAGGATGCGCCGAGACCGGAGAGCGAACGTATTTATGTCGTAGCAAGAGAAAAAGGAAAAAGTGAGAAATAGGAGAGAAACATGGATTATATTGTAAGAGCAACAGCGGCAGACGGACAGATTCGTGCGTTTGCAGCGACAACAAGAGAAACCGTAGAGACAGCACGCCAGGATCACAACACGAGCCCGGTTGCAACCGCAGCGCTGGGCCGCCTTCTGACGGCAGGTGCAATGATGGGCGTTATGATGAAGGGAGATAGAGACCTTCTGACCCTGCGCATCCATGCCGGCGGACCGCTGAACGGCATTACCGTAACAGCAGATTCCAAAGGAAATGTAAAAGGTTACGTCGGAAACCCGGACGTCGTGATTCCGGCCAACAAAAAAGGAAAACTTGACGTGGCAGGTGCTGTCGGCGTCGGATTCATGGATGTCATCAAAGACCTGGGACTGAAAGAGCCGTACGTCGGACAGTGCGTTCTGCAGACGAGTGAGATCGCAGAGGATCTGACCTACTATTTTGCAACGAGTGAGCAGGTTCCGTCCAGCGTCGGACTCGGTGTGTTGATGAACAAAGACAATACCGTCCGTCAGGCCGGCGGCTTTATCATTCAGCTGATGCCGTTCTGCGATGAGAAAGTCATTGAAAAACTGGAGCAGCGTCTGGCAGAAGTCAATTCCGTTACCGCATTCCTTGACGAGGGCCTGACTCCGGAGCAGATTCTTGAAAAACTACTTGGAGACATGGACCTTGTGATCAACGATACCGTGCCGACCCAGTTTTACTGTAACTGCAGCCGTGAGCGTGTATCGAAAGCGCTGATTGCGGTCGGAAGAAAAGAACTGAACGAGATGATTCAGGAAGCAAAACCGGTGGAGCTGAAATGCCATTTCTGCAACAGCGCCTATGAATTTTCTACCGAGGATCTGAAAGAATTACTGCGCAAAAGCAAATAGCGGAGGGATAAAGAGATGAAACAGGGATTCGTAAAAGTCGCAGCCGCTTCCTGTGCGGTGGCAGTAGCGGATGTCAGAGAAAATACGAGAGTCATTCTGGAAACTATTCATAAAATGGAGGACGAGGGCGCAAAAGTGATGGTGCTCCCGGAGCTGGCGCTGACCGGCTATACCTGCAGCGATTTATTCTGGCAGAGCCAGATGATCGACGCGGCGAAAGAGGGATTAAAAGAGATTGCCGACGGAACGAAAGGGACCGATGCACTGATTTTTGTCGGCCTTCCGTGGGAACAGGGCGGAAAGCTGTTTAACGTGGCCGCTGTACTCTGTCATGGAGAGCTGCTCGGCGTCGTACCGAAAAAGTATCTGCCGAACTACAATGAATTTTATGAGCTGCGTCACTTTACGCCGGGAAAAGAAGCGGTGACAACGACGGAATTTTTCGGAAAAGAGGTTCCGTTCGGCATGAATCTGCTCTTCCGGTGTGCGGAGATGCCGCGCCTCAAAGTTGCTGCAGAGCTCTGCGAGGATCTCTGGACCCCGAATCCGCCGAGTGTGGCGCATGCCCTGGCCGGTGCGACGGTGATCGTCAATCTTTCCGCGAGTGATGAGATGGTTGGAAAAGACAGCTATCGGAGAAGCCTCGTGAGTGCACAGTCGGCACGTCTGATCTGCGGTTATATTTATGCGACAGCAGGCGAGGGCGAGTCCACGACGGATCTCGTCTTTGGCGGACAGCATCTGATTGCGGAGAACGGAACGATTCTTGCCGAGGCAAAACGGTTCGAGAATCAGATCGTCTGCGCGGATCTCGATGTCGATCGTCTGACGAGTGAGCGCAGAAGAATGACCACATATCCGGAACAGAGAACCGACGGTTATCAGGTGGTTAAGTTCTCATTAACAATAGAAGAAACAAAGCTGACCCGTTACTTCGATCCGCGGCCGTTCGTACCGTCGGATAAGCACAACCGGGATCAGCGATGTGATGAAATTTTAAATATTCAGGCCATGGGACTGAAAAAACGTCTGGCGCATACGCACTGCCAGAGCGCGGTCATCGGTATTTCCGGCGGACTGGATTCAACGCTGGCATTGCTCGTGACGGCGAGAGCGTTTGATCTGCTCGGACTTCCGAGAAAACAGATTCTTTCTGTGACCATGCCATGCTTTGGAACGACGGACCGCACGTATCAGAATGCCTGTGAACTGACGCGGTGTCTTGGTGCAACCTTAAAAGAGGTCGACATCAAAGAGGCCGTCAATCTCCATTTCCGCGACATCGGACAGGATCCGGAGAAGCACGATGTGACGTATGAAAACGGACAGGCGCGTGAGAGAACCCAGATTCTGATGGATCTTGCCAACCAGTCCGGCGGTATGGTCATCGGAACGGGTGATCTTTCGGAGCTGGCACTTGGCTGGGCAACGTACAACGGTGACCATATGTCGATGTATGCTGTCAATGCGTCCGTACCGAAAACGCTGGTGCGCCATCTGGTACAGTATTATGCGGACACCTGCGGGGAAAAAGCACTTTCCGATATCCTTCTGGATGTGCTCGACACGCCGGTCAGCCCGGAACTGCTGCCGCCGAAAGATGGTGTCATTTCCCAGAAGACAGAAGATCTCGTCGGACCGTACGAGCTTCATGATTTCTTCTTATACTATATGCTGCGTGTGACGTACGAACCGCTCAAGATTTACCGTGTGGCAAAACTTGCATTTGCCGGTGTTTACGATGATGCGACAATCCTGAAATGGCTGAAAACCTTCTACTGGAGATTTTTTGCACAGCAGTTCAAACGTTCCTGCCTGCCGGACGGCCCGAAGGTCGGAAGCGTTGCAGTATCCCCAAGAGGTGACCTGCGTATGCCGAGCGATGCGTGCGTGAAGCTCTGGAGAGAGGAACTCGATCAGCTGTAATTCAGTGAGAATCATAAAAAACGAAAAATGGCTTCGGAGTGAAAATTGATCCGGAGCCATTTTTTATGCGGGAAATGGGGAAAAATATATTATTCTTTGGAATCCGTTTCATTTTTCGCCTGCTCAAGAGCCTGATTGATCGCGGAGACGAGCAGTTCGGAGGTGTAGCGGTCGTCCTCTCCGTAGATGAGGCCTTCCGTCGTCTGATTCACATAGATCTGGCTTGCGATGGAATCGAGCGCGGGCTCCATGAGCGGATACATGGCGGCGGTGGTTTCACTTAAGTTATTCAGTGAAATCGCGGTGATGCGGTCCTGCTCAACATTGACCTGCACATCGAAGGTCTGGTCGCCGAGGGAGATCGTGGAAGCATAGATACCGGGGATGTAGCGTGCATTTTCAGCGGAAATGGCGGTCTCAGCAGACGTTTTCTTCGCAGAATCATTCTTCCCGGAGCCGAACATGATCAGAAACACCACAAGCAGAATAATGGCGAGCGCGAGAAAAACAGCGGTGTAAACCACTTCTTTCATATGTAATACAATGATTTTCGTTTTGGAACTCATGGGCGGGCACACTCCTTTTTGAAAAAACCGTCTGTGAGCGGACGAGGGGCGAACGGACGGGCGTTTTTACTATAATGTATGTAAAAGAAAAATCGTTTATGAAAGAAAGCGTCTGAAAAATTATTTCCGCAAGCTGCAAGTTCCGCTTTGCGCTATATTTTGGCCTCATTCGGTTGCCGCAGCCCGCTTAAGCCGCCCTCACTTGGACAAAATCTTCCACAAACTGGGACTCGCAGCTTGCGAAAAGCCTTTTTCAGACATGCTTTGGTGAACGGTAACAGGATATTGCAAATCTCAGACAGAATCTTCGGACAGCCTTTCTTCTGTCCGAAAATTAGTATATAATGGAATCGGTCATGATAACAGACCTCAGAGAAGGGTCGGGAAAAGAAGAGGGGAAAGATGAAAAAAAGAAAAATGAGAAGTACCATGGGTGCTTTTTTAACTACTTTTTTGTTTCTGCAGATTATCTTACTGTTTCTGTACAAATCATTTATTGTTGATGTTGCTAAAAAAAACGAGAAAAATTTGGTGGAAAATACGCTGCAGATTTATCATAATACGATGGAAAGTGTATTGGAACGCTTAGATGATAACCTGGATCTTCTTCTGGGGTGTCGCCTGTATTTGGCACAGCTGAATGGAGAAAACAACCTGGAAAAAGTGAAAGCGCAGCATCAAATGCTGCAGATTCTTAAGGAAAGATGTCAGGATACGAAAGAAGCGGATGCCTATGCGGTTGTTAATTGCAAAGACAACAGTATTCTGATTCAGAGAAATGGAAATGTAACCTATGACACAATAAAAGATATCAAAAAGTATCTTCAAAAGCGTAATACGTTTGATAAAAATCCTACATCCGGCTGGGCTTCTACGGTCATGGGGGAGCAGGTGTATCTGGTAAAATATTATAATTATGGTGCTAATACGATCGCTGTATTGGTGTCAGAAAAAAGACTGGACTCTTTGCTAAACTATAATGATATGTCCATCAAAGAGGCAGCGTTTTATCTTACAGACAAAAAAGGAAAAATTTTGTGCGGTTCCGGAAAGGATTGGGCATATGGAGAAGAAATAGAGAATCTGCAGAAACAGGATCCATCCATCAGCATCTATCAGGGATCTGTTCTGGAAGATGCATATCAGATGTATTACAGCGTAAAATCATCCGAGTATGCCACATATTCTACCTACGGTATCGTTATTTTGGGATTTTTGGTACTGTCTTTGCTCTTTTTTGGAACCATTGTCTGGTATATGCAAAAAGAAATTTTCCAGCCGATTGCAGACCTGTCCTGGGTTTCCAGAAAAATTCACAGTGGGGATTTCAGGGCAAGAGCGGAATATAATACAAACAGCTACGAAATGGAAGAAGTAAAACAGGCATATAATGATATGGTACAGACGATTCTTGAAATGAGGGTGGAAAAGTACGAACAGGAACTTCGAATGAAGGATGTGCAGCTGAAATACATCCATATGCAATTAAAACCACATTATTTCCTGAATGCATTATCAACCATTAACAGCATGGTTTATCAGCACGAGGAAGAGAATGTCCATACTTTTATTCAGGCATTTTCACAGAATATTCGCTATATGTTTCGAACCGGACTGCATACCGTTCCGCTGCAGGATGAAATAAAGAATGCCGAGGGATATCTGGAAATGCAGAGACTCATGTACCGGGATTGCTTTTATGTCTATATGGATGTACCGGAAGAACTGCAGCAGTATCCGGTGCCGCAGATGATTCTGCATACATTTTTGGAGAATGTATTTAAGCACGTGATCAGTATTGATTCGTTCACTACGGTCCTGATTCAGGCATCATGGAGTTCCTATGGGAAGGAAGTTTATTTAAAACTGGAATTATATATATCACAGGGGCAATTCTCACTGGAAATACTGGAATTTGTAAATAAAGACGTGGAAATAACAGAAAGAAAAGATGGAAGTGGAATTGGAATAAAAAATGTAAAAGAGGTTCTGAAGATGATGTACCAGCAGGATCACCTTCTGTATTTGGAGAATCTGGAACCGGAAGGAACCAAAATAACCATGTGGATTCCGAAAACACTGAAATGCACAGATGAGGAGAAAGACGAAGAGAGATGAATTTGCTGATTGTAGATGATGAAATTGTGACAACGCAGGTATTGGAAGAACAGCTGGATCGCGCATTACTTTCTATTGACCAGATCTATGTGGCCTACAATACTTCTATGGCCAGAGATATTTTGCAAAAAAATAAAGTGGAACTGATTTTATGTGATATTGAAATGCCAAAGGAGAATGGAATTCATTTTCTGGAATGGGTACGAGAGCAGAAAATCCAGACAGAGGTTATCTTTCTGACCAGCCATGAAAAATTTGAATATGCCTATGGAGCTGTGCAGAATGGTGCGGCAAACTATCTGCTGAAGCCGATTGACATGAATAAAATCAATCAGGCATTGCTTCGTGTGACAGAAAAAATAGCCTGGAAACAAAAAACGGAGGAAATCCGGGAATATTGGAAGATCGGAAAAAGAAAGATGGTGCGATATTTCTGGACAAGAGTATTGCTGGAACCCGGTGTGCAAAAACAGGGACTCGAGGAGGAAATAAAGCAACAGGGGATAGCGGAAGAAATTCAGGAAAAATATTGTGTTGTGATTCTTCATTTTGCCAGTGGCAAACTGGACTTCGGGAAAGAAAAGGAACAGGAATCCATTTATAAATTTGCCATGGAAAATATTCTGGCAGAAGCATTCACAGAAAAAATCAAAATGGAAAATGTGATCTGCTGGGAAGAGAATACGGGGACCTATCTTGGAATTCTGTCGGAATTTTCGGAAAAGGAGACGAAGGAAAGAGCGGCACGGGTCAGAAACATATTTGAAAAATATTTTACGGAGGCATTGCAAATCGGATACATTTCCCCAAGCGTTCCTTTTTATGAAGCAGGTTTGGAAAAAGAGAAAATAATGGAATATGACAAAACGCATATTTATGACGAAGGGGAAATAAAAGAATTTATGGCATTGCTTCGAGAAAAAGAGGCTTCCGGACATATTCTGGACGAAGATTATATCCTGCAGTGTCTGAACAAGGGTTCCAGGGTAAGTACACTGGAATATTTACAAAAAACGCTGCAGCATGTAAAGCAAACGATGCATTCCGTAGAAGGATTTCGCAATTTTCAAGTGGAACTGACACAGCTTGTAAGCAAATATCTCCATGATAAAAATGAAAATATGAACAGCGTGATTCGTGATCCGATCTATCTGAAACTGGATATGAATGCTGTTAAATCGGAATTTTCTATGGTGCAGTGGATGACCTGGCTGATGAATAAGGTATTTGATCTGACACAGGAGGAACGGAAGGAAAAAACAGAAAAAAGGATCACAGATCAGGTAATTGATTATATCAGAGAACATTATACGGAAGATATTAACAGAAATACGCTTTCGGAGAGGTTTCATTTTTCGCCGGAATACATTGGAAAAATGTTCCGGAAGGATATCGGAACGTCGTTGAATGATTATATTAATTCCCTGCGCGTGGAAAAAGCGAAACATTTGCTGGAAAACACCAATACAAAGGTGATTGATATTGCGTTGGAAGTCGGATTTGATACGCTTCCGTATTTCTCATCTGTATTTAAAAAATATACGGGAGTTTCGGAAAAAAGAATAGATATCTTAAAAACGAAAGTTTTTGTACTTTTTTGTGTAAGAACTTTCGTTTTTTTTGCGCTATGATAAGTCTATCAAAAGGAACCGGAAAGAAGAAAGGAGAAACAAATGAAGAAAAAGATTTTGGCGATTTTGATGGCTACCCTGACAGTAGGATCTCTGCTGAGCGGATGTGGTGGAGCACAGAGCGGTGATGCAAACGGAAATCAGGAGAGCAGTAAGCAGGAAAGCAGCGACAGCGAAGAACCGGCAGAGGTTGTATTTGCGTACATGACGCAGAACAATATCCCGGAGTCATCAGAACTGGAAAGAATTCAGAATCTGATCAACGATTATACGGTAGATAAGATCAATACGAAGGTCAAACTGGTACTGTTTTCCAATTCTGATTATATGAATCAGGTGAATCTGATGCTGGCGTCCGGCGAGCAGATTGATTTATTTCAGTCATTGAATACGCCACATTTAAAATACATGAAAGATGGAACTGCATTAGATATTACGGCATATTTGGATGATGAACTAAAAGAGACAAAAGAAATTGTTTATGATAAATTTCTTGAACCAACAACGATAGAGGGAAAAACGTATGGAATTATGAATATGGGCTCTGCTTATGTGCCAGGTGGTTTCACCTATCGTGAAGATATTGCAGAGGAACTTGGAATTGACATGAGTCAAGTTACATCACCGGAAGACCTGACAGATGTATTTGCCAAGGTGCAGGAAGCTTATCCTAGTATGGTCATCATTGATCCAAACAGAGCTGACTCAATGTTTGGTACGTATCTTGGATCAAGAGTCGGATTTGATGGTCTTGGCGACAGCAACACAAGTAATGTGTCTGGTGTTGCATATCAGGGGGATGCAACTGTAGTAGATATTTATGAAACACCAGAATTCAAAGAAGTGTGTGACCTGGCAAGAAGCTGGTTTGAAGCAGGCTACTATGCGAATGATGCGGCTACAACAACAGCAACAACAGCAGAATTACTGATGTCCGGCAACTGCTTTGGTACATTCTGCGGTCTTGGCAATCCGAAGATTGCGCAGCAGTATACAAACAACTATGGTCATCCGTTTGATAATGTAAAAATCAGCGATTCTTTAGTAGGATCTGGAAATACTAATGCATGGATGGTAAATTCCAGCTGCGAAAATCCTTCGGCAGCCTGCAAATTTTTAAATTTACTGTACACAGATGCATATGTAGACAACCTTCTGGTCTATGGTGAAGAGGGTGTGGATTACAAGTTGGATGAAAACGGTTGCGTAGTAGCACCTGACGGATATACAGATTTGAACAGTGTAGCTTATACAGATAATATGAACTATCACTACTGGGGTAATAAGTGGTTGACCTATCCGGTTGCAGGCGGTCTGTATGGAGAAGAAAAAGAAGCAAATAAGCAGCAGAATTATGATGCAAAGCTTTCTGATTATTATGGTTTCATGTATGACTACAGTGGCAAAGAAGCAGAGTATACAGCGTGTCAGAATATCGTTGCAGAATATAAGAAATCTCTGTGGGTAGGTGCAGCAGATGTAGATGAGACAATTGCCGAGATGACAAAACGTTTAAAAGCAGCAGGTATGGATGATCTGATTCAGGTGAAACAGGAACAGCTGGACAAATGGATGAGTAATAGATAGATAACATTTTGTAAAAAAATAAGGGCTGCGGAATATTACCGCAGCCTTATTTATAAAAGGGAGCTCAAATTATGCCGAAGAGTAAGAAGAAATATGCCAGTAAAAATACATTAGCATTGCTTTTCATTGCACTGCCAGGTATTACATATCTGATTATTAATAACTATATCCCGATTGTGGGAACCTTTATTGCGTTTAAAAAGTTCAGTTATGCAAAAGGAATCTGGGGAAGCCCGTGGTGTGGACTGGATAACTTTAAATTTTTGTTCCTGACAGATGATGCATGGGTTATTACGAGAAACACGTTGTTATATAATCTGGCGTTTATCGTGATCGGAACAGTAGTTTCTGTAATTTTCGCAATCCTGCTGCATGAGCTGGGAGAACTGCTACGCGGAAAATTATTCCAGTCTGTGCTGTTATTTCCGCACTTACTGTCCTGGGTTGTAACGGCGTATCTGGTATACGCGTTATTGGGAAGTACAACCGGTTTTGTGAACAATACCATCTTAGATGCGCTGGGAAAAAAAGGCGTAGACTGGTATACTGCAAAAACGGCATGGCCGTTTATCCTGGTGATTGTATATCTCTGGAAGAATGCCGGATATAATGCGATCGTTTATATGGCAGGTATTGCAGGCATTGATAAGGAAATTTATGAAGCAGCAAAGATTGACGGTGCCTCTAAGATGAAACAGATTACGGCCATTACACTTCCGCTTCTGAGACCAACGATTATCATTATGACCTTGATGGCGATTGGCCGTGTATTCTATTCTGACTTTGGTTTATTCTATCAGGTACCAATGAATGCAGGAACCCTGTTTTCTACGACGCAGACGATTGATACGTATGTATACCGTGGTTTGATGGAACAGGGTAATGTAGGAATGTCTTCTGCAGCAGGTGTATATCAGTCATTGGTTGGTTTTGCACTGGTCATGATTGCAAACTTTATTGTACGGAAAAAAGATCCGGAAAATGCATTGTTCTAGGAGGCAGGATATGAAAAAGACAGTCAGCGATGAAAAACGATTTATTGCAATAGCAACAGTTATTTTAGTGGTAATCAGTATGGTGGCGTTGTTTCCGATGATTCTTCTTGTGGTTGCGTCCTTTACCGATGAAAATGAACTGATTACAAACGGATATCAGATTTTGCCGAAGAAACTCAGCCTGGAAGCATATACCTACATGGTAAAACAGGCAGCAACCATCGTAAGAGCGTATATTGTTACGATTGGAACAACCGTTGTCGGAACCGGCTTAAGCGTGTTACTGACAACTTCGATCGCATATCCGATGGCACGAAAAACATTCAAATATAGAAACGCGTTATCCTTTTTTGTATATTTTACCATGCTGTTTAATGGAGGACTGGTGCCACAGTATATCATGTGGACAACATTTTTCCACATTAAAGATACGTATGCTGCACTGATTTTTCCGAATCTTCTGATGACGGCATTTAATATTTTCCTGGTAAGAAACTATTACAGCAACAGTCTGCCGGAAGCATTATACGAAGCTGCGCAGCTGGACGGAGCGTCAGAAATTGGAATTTTCACCAAAATTGTATTTCCGTTGTCGAAGCCGGTAGTTGCCACCATTGGACTGTTTACAGGTCTTTCCTACTGGAACAGCTGGACCAATGCTTTATATTACGTACAGGATCCAAAATATTTTGGTATTCAGAATCTGCTGATGCGTATCATGAAAAACATTGAATATCTGCGAAGCGGAGCATCAGAGCTGGCAGCGGAAGGACAGGCAGTTTCGCTTCCGGGCAACTCCATCCGAATGGCACTGGCATTTGTCGGAATTTTACCAATCATTATTATTTATCCGATGCTTCAGAAATATTTTATCAAAGGTGTGGTTGTCGGCGCTGTAAAAGGCTGACAGAAAGGAGAAACAGATGGCAGCATATGTACATTGTAATTTTCATTCCTGTATCCTGCGGATGCAGGTAGATGTTTCGATTCTGCTTCCGGAAAAGGAGCGGATGGAAGATGTGGAGCAGGGAAAAAAGGGAGAGACTTTCGGAAAAAACAAAAAATATCAGACCCTGTATCTGCTGCATGGATTTACAGGTGACCACCTTACGTATCTGCGGACCTCCAAAATTGAGCGTTATGCAGATGAGCATCAGATCATGGTGGTTATGCCAAGCGTATATAACAGCGCCTATACGGACATGAAATACGGACTGGATTATTTTTCTTATCTGACAGAAGAACTGACAGATTTTGTGGAGAGAAATTTCCCGGCAGCAACAAAGCGGGAAAACCGTTTTATTGCAGGAATGTCGATGGGAGGTTACGGTGCCTATAAATGGGGACTTACCTGTCCGGAAAAATTTGCGGCAATCGGAGGCGTTGCGGGATCTTACCATGCCGAATATCGTTATCAGGGAAAGGTTAACACGGTATCCACCCTTTGTGAAGCGTTATATGGTGATCCGCCTGCGATTACACCGGAGGTTCATGATGTTTTTACACTGTTGAAAAACCGGAAAGAAGAAGGAAGAGATATTCCGAGATTGTATACCTGCTGCGGTACAGAGGACAGACGTCACCAGGATTCGGTCGATCTGAAGGAGTTTGCGGATCAGCTGGGCGTTCCGCTGCTGTTTGAAGAGGGACCGGGAAGGCATGATGATATTTTCTTTGATGAGTATATTCAGAAGATTCTGGACTGGATGAACTTTGCGGGAAAATCAGTAGAAGAGTAAAATCTGCAGAGTATAAAGGGGGTTGTCTCGCCAGATTTTTTTAGTGCGACAGCCCCACGGGAAATACAGGGAGAAGAGGAAAATGGAGATAGAAAAAGCAGCCGTAGCCGGAACACTGGAATCCAGCGATTGTATGGTTACGGTAGAAGATGGAGATGGAAACATAGATCTGGTACTGGAAAGCACAGTGATTCATCAGTATGGAAATCAGATCCGTCATGTGGTTCTGGATACTCTGAAAAGTCTGGGAGTTCAGAACGTAAAAATTAAGATTGTAGATAAAGGAGCTCTGGACTGCACCATCCGTGCGAGGGTGGAAGCTGCGGTATACCGTTCCGCCGGACAGTCGGAGCAGCTGCCATGGGGAGGTGCAATCAGATGAGAGACGCAAAAAAGCGATTACGCCGTACCATGATGTTTTTAAATGCACAGAAGCCGGGACTGATTAAGGATCCGTATATTTATGGGGCAGATTCTCTGATGTTGGACCTGGAAGATGCAGTGGCAGAAAATCAGAAGGATGCAGCCAGATTTTCCCTGTTTCATGCACTGCGCACGATTGATTATCATGGAGCAGAACGGATTGTACGTATTAATGGTCTGGACACGCCTTTCTGGAAGGAAGATATCCGCTGCGCAGTAGCCGGTGGATGTGATGGCATCCGTATTCCTAAGACAGAGACAGCGCAGGATGTAAAAATAGTGGAGCAGCAAATTTTAAAGGCGGAGAATGAATTTGGCAGACCGGAGAACAGTACCTTAATTATGGCAGCGATAGAATCGGCAAGAGGTGTGGTGAAGGCATTAGAAATTTGCGAGGCTTCGAAAAGGCTGTTTGGTATCGCACTGTCCGGTGGAGATTACACGAAAGATCTGCATACCCACATTACGGGAACCGGAATAGAACTGATGGGAGCAAGACAGCAGCTTGTCATTGCTGCGCGGGCAGCAGGTGTGCAATGTTTTGATACCGTTTATACAGATCTGGAGAACGAAGATGGTTTTCGAGAAGATGTCAATACGATTCACCTGATGGGATTTGACGGGAAATCAATTATCAATCCAAGACAGATTCATATTGTACATGAAATTTTTACACCGAAAGAAAAAGAGATTATTTTTGCGGAAAAAGTAGTCCGTGAGATTGATAGCAAAAAGGCACAGGGAATCGGTGTATTTACTGTGGACGGAAAGATGATTGATATTGCATTTTATGATGGTGCAAAGCGAATAATCGAACTGGCCAAGGCTTCCGGTGTGTACGAGGGGGAACTGTAAGATGAAAAATGCAGTAGGGAGAGAAATTCCCGAGGAAATATTGAAGGCAACAGGAAAAGAAGTATTTCACGGAGTGCATTATTATGATGGTTATGAATATCAGAAAGATGGTCCGAAAACCCGCTGCGTGGTGAATTCCGATGGCAGCAAATTGGTGAAAACAATTCATGAGGCACTGGTGAAATGTGAAATCCGGGATGGCATGACAATTGGATTTCATCATCATTTCCGGGATGGTGATCTGGTTGTAAATATGGTGATGGAAGAAATCCATAAAATGGGTATTAAAAATATTACCATTTGTGCCAGTTCTCTGGGGAAAGCGCATGCAGGACTGGTACCGTACATGGAAGATGGAACGATTACAGGAATCCAGTCTTCTGGTGTGCGCGGTGAGATTGGAAAAGCGATTTCTGAGGGAAAACTGAAAGGGCTTGCAGTGATGCGCTCCCACGGCGGCAGAGTTCGGGCAATCGAAACAGGGGAAGTACACCTGGATATTGCATTTATCGGAGCACCGACGTGTGATGATTATGGAAACTGTCGTGGTATCGGTGGAAAAGCAGATTGCGGAGTATTGTCCTATGCGATGGTAGATGCTGATTATGCGGACCGGGTCGTAGCAATTACGGACTGTCTGGTGCCGTTTCCTAATTTTCCGACACATATTTCCATGACAAAGGTAGATTATGTAGTAGTGGTAGATGCAATCGGAGATCCCAAGAAAATTGCAACAGGTGCAGCGAAACCGACGAAAGATATGAGAAAACTGATGATGGCGGATTACTGTACACGATTTGTCACTTCTACCCCGTACTTTAAAGATGGATTTTCTTATCAGACCGGTGTGGGAGGCGCATCTATCGCTTCCACCATTTCGTTGGCAAAAATCATGAAGGAACGTGGAATCCGTATGCGTTTCGGCGTCGGAGGATTGACGAAACCGATGTGTGATCTTCTGGATAACAATCAGGTTGATGTACTTCTGGATACGCAGGATTTTGATCTGGATGCGGTAGAATCAGTAAAAGATATCAGGCATTTCAGAATCAGTGCCGGTGAATATGCAGATCCTTTTAACAAGGGCGCAGTAGTCAACAAACTGGATTTTGTGATTCTGGCAGCATTGGAAGTTGATGTAAATTTCAATTGCAATGTTGTAGTAGGTTCCGATGGCGTTATAACAGGCGCGCAGGGAGGTCATCCGGATACGGCGGCAGGCGCAAAATGCACCATTGTACTGACTCCATTATTGCAAGGAAGAATTCCGGCAATCTGTACGGAAGTAACAACAGTGACAACACCGGGAGAATCTGTAGATGTAGTCATCACGGAATATGGAGTTGCAGTTAATCCACTGCGAAAAGATCTGCTGGAAGCGGTAAAAAACAGTGGACTTCCGCTGAAAACGATAGAAGAACTTCGGGATTTGGCTTACCGGATTGCAGGAGAACCGGAGAAAGTAGAATTTGGCGAACGTATTGTAGGAATTATTGAAAGCAGAGACGGAACCATCATGGATGTAGTTCGTCAGATTAAACCATTCCAATTTAAAGAGGAAAAGAAGGTACTCCCGGAGTCAGTACATAAATAAGAGAAGGAGGGCAGGCAGTGGGGGACTATATGGAAGAAACAGGGGATCCTTTTACCGGGAAAAAGAAAGAGGAACTCAAAAAATTTCTGGAATACATGGGACTTACTTATGATGAGCAGATTACGCATTCCATTGTATTGCGAAAAGAGAAAGAAATCATAGCAACTGCTTCCTGCCAGAAAAATATCATAAAATGTGTTGCGGTATCAGAAGAGTATCAAGGACAGAATCTGCTGGCACATCTTATGACATCTCTGATTGAATATTTTTATGGAATGGGAATTTCTCATTTTTTTGGATTTACCAAGCCTCAGAACAAAGAACTGTTTTGCAGTATGGGAATGTATCCGGTGACACAGACAGAAAAAATTCTTCTTCTGGAAAATGACAAAAACGGACTGGAAAAATTCCTGAAACGATTAAAAAAAGAAACACAGGAACAACAGAAGTGCAAAGTGGAAAACAGGCATGAAAACGGTATTGGGGCAGTGGTTATGAATTGTAATCCCTTTACCAGAGGACATGAATACCTGATCCGGGAGGCGGCAAAAAAAAACAAATGGCTGCATATTTTTATCCTCTCAGAAGAACAGAGCTTTCTGACAACGAGAGAACGGTATCAGTTGGTAAGAGAAGGAATACAGGAAATTCCAAATGTGATTCTTCACCAGACCTCAGAATACATGATTTCGCCGGCTGTGTTTCCGACATATTTTATCAAAGAAAAAGCGAAAGCGTATGAGATGAATTGTCAGTTGGATATTCAGTTATTTGGAGAGCGTATTGCACCGGAACTTAAAATTACGGATCGCTATGTAGGCAGTGAACCGGTCTGCGATGTGACACATACCTATAACCAGTGCTTACGGGAGCAGCTACCGTGCTATCAGATCCGCTTTCATGAAATTCCCAGAAAAACATATGGAGACCAGATCATCAGTGCATCTGAGGTTAGAAAAAAATATGCGGAAAATCAATTAAAAAGCGTCTGCGGAATGCTTCCGGAAAGTACCTGGCGCTATCTGGAAAGGAAAAAGAATGAAAACGGAAAATAAGGTTTCCTTAGAGCAGGTATTGTGGAGCCGAGAAAAAAGGGTGGCAACGCAGAAAGAGCTTTTTGAAAAATATCCGGGTACTTTAATCTGCTTTATGCTCAATATTCCGGGTCCGGAAAAGGTAAATGAACTTTTCGAAAAGGTCTTTTATGAAGGAATGGAAAAAATACAGAATAAGCTGGAAATGGAAAAAATTTCGACGGAAGCCCGGCTGGTACAAGAAAACATAACCGGATATGAAGGATATTTGGTTGTGAAAGCAGACGGCTACCAGGTGAAAAAGCTTATGATTGCTTTGGAAGAGACGAAGATCGGGAGACTGTATGATATTGATGTATTGGAAAAAGAAAATACGAAAATCAGCAGAAAGGATCTTGGATTTCCGGAAAGAAAATGTCTGTTATGCAACAACCCGGCCTGCCAGTGTGGCAGAAGCAGAAAACATTCGATCGAAGAATTGAGAAAAAAGATCTATGGTATCATATGGGAAGAACAGCTGCAAAGAGGCGTAGCTGCTGAGATCAGTCAGGCACTGATGGAGGAAGTGTATACAACACCAAAACCAGGCTTAGTAGACCGGGAGGATACCGGTGCGCATACAGATATGAACTGTCAGACATTTCAAAAGAGTACAGAGGCGATCGCCGAAGATCTGGCGGCAATGTTTGCAGCCGGGTATTCCTGGGAGGCAGATCCGGAGACGCTGTTTCCCCTTCTCAGAGAAAGAGGAAAAAAGGCGGAAGAAAAAATGTTTGCTGCAACCGGAGGAGTCAATACGCATAAAGGAATCATTTTTACGATTGGCATTCTTGCAGCTGCGGCCGGAATTTCCCTGAGAAATTACGGAAAAATCGAGTCAGAGAGTGTTTGTCGAATCAGTCTGGAAATGACAAAAAAAGAGCTGGAACGAGATCTGAGAAAGTTAAAACAAAGTTCGGGGATCACGCATGGAGAAAAAATTTACTGCCATCTGGGCGAGAAAGGAGTCCGGGGACTGGCAATGACCGGATATCCGATTCTGTGTGAACTTACGGTTCCTCATATGAAGCAGTATATAGCAAATAACAGGGACAAAAATCAGATCAATATACAGATTCTTCTTGAAATTATAGCAGAGCTTACGGACACAAATGTCATCAGCAGAACCAGTGAGAAAGAAATGCGATGGCTGCAAACGGAAGCGAAGGCAATTCTTAAGGCAGGTGGTGCTTTTAGCGAGGATGGTTTGCAAAAAGTGCGAGAACTGAATCAGATTTGTATCCGGAAAAATATGAGTCCGGGCGGAGCTGCGGATTTACTTGCAGCAACGATTTTTTTGTGCCGCATGGAAACACTGATGGAACGACGGAAAGGTATCTTACAATAAAAAAAATTAAAAAGAAACGGCCGCTTTCAATACGGAATATTTCGTTATTGAGAGCGGCTTTTCCTATAGCAGACTTCACCCGGACAAATCTCCCACAAAGTGGAATTCGCAGCTATTCGGTTATGAGCAAGTAGCGAAGCGGATTGCGAATATCCGCTTGACACACACTCTGGTGCGGTAATGTTTGGGGAAGGAAGAGTTACAATTTGCCCGGCGTTTGATTGCATCGAAAAAAAGAGTCTGTTATACTGGAGCTATGTTTATTTTGGGAACGGAAACGGGGCAGAACAGGAGGAAAAAAGCATGAGTCTGCAGTTTATTATGGGAAATTCGGGGGCTGGGAAATCGAGGTATGTGTATGAAAAAATTCTGGCGGAAGCGGCGCGCCACCCGGAGAAAAATTATCTGATCGTCGTGCCGGAGCAGTTTACGATGCAGACGCAGAAAGAGCTCGTGTCACTGCATCCGGCGGGCGGTATTTTGAATATTGATATCTTAAGCTTCCAGCGTCTGGCGTACCGTATTTTTGAAGAAACCGGAGGCAGCCTGTATCCGGTGCTTGAAGAGACGGGAAAGAGTCTTGTGGTAAAACGCGTTGCACAGGAAAAGAAAAAGGAGCTGACGATTCTTGGCAACACGTTAAAGAGAACCGGTGCAGTCTCGCAGATGAAATCGCTGATTTCCGAGCTGAAGCAGTATCAGATTGCGCCGTCCGAGCTCGATATGTGGGCGGAAGAGACGGGAGAGAAAAAGCTGCTGGCAGCAAAGCTGAAAGACACCGGGGTAATCTACCGCGCATTTGAGGAGTATCTGGAAAACCGCTATGTGACGGCGGAGGATGTGCTGGAGGTTCTGGCGGGAAAACTGGAAGAATCGGCGCTCATCAAAAACAGTGAGGTGCTCGTGGATGGCTTTACCGGATTTACACCGGTGCAGATCGGTGTGCTTGGAAAATTATTTCGGCTCTGTGCGAAGGTTTATGTGACGATTATTATGGATGAGCGGGAGGATCCGTACAAAAAGGCAATCCCGCATCAGCTTTTTGCGATGAGCCGCCAGCTGGTTCAACAGCTCATGAAAGCGGCAGACGAAGCAGGGTGCCCTGTGGAACCGGAAATCTGGGTGAAGCGGTCAGTGCATGGCCGTTTTCTGCCGGGAAGCAGGATGGATCAGTTAGAACAGAACCTGTTTCGATATGGAAAAAGAAGGATTGCCGGAAAAGAAGCAGGAAGAAGAACAGCGTCAAAAGCAGAGGCAGGAACAAATGGAAAGAACAAAAAAGAAATTGGTCCAAGCACGCTGGAAAATACACAGGAAACGAAAACGGAGCATTTGGAGTCCGGACAGGATTTGAAACAGCAGGGCATTTACATTAGCGTAGCGCCATCCCCACGTGCGGAGCTCGAGGAGACGGTGCGCCTGATCCGGCGCATGGTGCGTGAGGAGAAAATGCGGTACCAGGATTTTGCCGTTCTGACCGGAGATCTTTCCATTTATGGCACATATGCGCGGGAAATTTTTGAAAAATGCGGCATTCCGTACTTTGTGGACGAAAAGCATTCTGTGCTGATGAATCCGTTCGTGGAATTTCTGCGCGCGGCGATCGAGATGGTGGTACAGAGCTTTTCCTACGAGAGTGTCTTCCGTTATCTGCGCTGCGGTCTCTCGAGTCTGAACCGTGAGGAGACAGATGCGATGGAAAACTATGTACTCGCGCTTGGAATCCGCGGACTAAAAGCGTATGCGGAAACGTGGACGAGGGGGTATCGCAGCATCAAACCAGATGAAGTGCCGCAGCGCAATCTTCTGCGGGAAAAATTCTATGCGGAGGTTCAGCCGTTTGCGGAAGAGATGAAGAAAAAAGATGCCACGGTGCGGGAACGGACGGAGGCATTGTATGCGCTTGTCGTACAGAATCAGATACAGGAAAAGCTCGAGAAGCGGCGGTGTCAGTTTGAACAGCAGGGACAGGAAGCATTTGCAAAAGAATACAGTCAGATTTACGGCATCGTTATGGAACTGCTGGACAAGATTGTCGAAGTGCTGGGCGATGAAAAAATGACGTTGGCAGAGTATCAGGAGATTCTGGAGGCTGGATTTGCAGAGGCTTCGGTCGGTATTATTCCGCCGACAGCGGATCAGGTACTGATCGGAGACAATGAGCGGTCGCGTCTGAAGGATATCCGTGTGCTGTTTTTTGTCGGTGTGAACGATGGACTGATTCCGCGCCACGATGCGGGAGGAGGTATCCTGTCGGAGTATGACCGCGAGGAGCTGGAGCGGGCGGATGCAAAGCTGTCTCCGACGGCGCGGGAGACGATGTACCAGCAGAAATTTCATCTCTACCGAAATCTGACCAAGCCGTCGGAGCGGCTCTATCTTTCGTTTGCCAAGGCGGGTGCATCCGGCGAGGCGCAGAATCCGTCGTATTTGATCAACGAAATACGAAAACTCTTCCCGGAGATTCCGGTGCGGGATATTGAAAAAGAGGAAAAACCGGAGGAAAAACTGGAAATGCCGCGTTCCGGCGAGGCACTGTTTCTGGAGGAGCTTGGCAGAGCGGCGGAGGGAGAGATCGATCCGCTGTTTGAGGAGCTTTACCGCTGGTATGCAGCACATCCGGAGGCGGGAATTCCGGCGGAGACGTATCGAAAAGCGGCGTTTCTGCGCTGTGCGGACGGTGTAATCGGAAAGAGTGCGGCATCGGCACTGTACGGAGATACGTTAAAAAACAGTGCAACGCGGCTGGAAAAGTATGCGGCGTGTGCGTTTGCCCACTTTATGGAGTTCGGCCTTCAGATCCGCGAGCGGGATCAGTATGAGCTGAAAGCGGCGGATATGGGAACGGTCATGCATGAGGCGCTTGAGAAGTTTTCGAAAAAACTGCAGGAGAACGGTGAGACCTGGAAGACGGTGACCGATGACACGCGTGACCGTCTGATTGAGGAGTGTGTCGAGGAGACGATGGCGGACTATGGAAACACAATTTTTCAGAGTTCAAGCCGGAATCAGTACCGCATGATCCGCGTGAAGCGGATCCTGAAACGAACTGTCTGGGCACTGCAGCAGCAGATCCGGCAGGGAGAATTTGAGCCAGGGGAATTCGAGGTTTCGTTCTCGATGGAGGACTCGCTGTCGGCGATCAACATCGATCTGTCGGAGCATGAGAAAATGCGTCTGCGCGGACGGATTGACCGCGTGGATCTCTGCGAGACGGACGATAAGGTCTATGTGAAAATTATCGATTACAAGACGGGAAATACGTCGCTCGACCTGGTGGCGCTCTATTATGGACTGCAGCTGCAGCTTGCTGTTTATCTCGATGCGGCGGTGGAACTGGAGCAGAAAAAGCATCCCGGCAAGCAGGTGGAGCCGGCGGGCGTGTTCTATTATCATATTGATGATCCGATGCTCGATCAGGAGGAGGATGAGACCGACGAGGCGTGGGGCCGGCGGATGCTGAAAGCGCTGCGGATGGACGGCCTTGTGAATGCGGACCGGAAAGTTGTGGAGCTTCTCGACCGCATGCTTGAGGACGGAACGACATCCGATGTGATTCCGGTTGGAAAGAAGAAGGATGGAAGTTATACGAGCTATTCGAAAGTAGCGTCGCCGGAGCAGTTTGATGTGATCCGTACGTACACCAGAAAGAAGGTGCGTGAGATCGGCGAGGGCATTTTCTCGGGCAATGTAAAAATTTCCCCGTATCAGCGGGACGGTGCGACGGCGTGTGCGTACTGTGAATATCAGGGAATCTGCGGTTTTGACCAGAAAATTCAGGGATACGAGTACCGCAAACTGAAGGGCATGGACACGGAACTGCTGATGAAGGCGATGCAGGAGATAACACAAAGTGATCAAAAGGAGTGACTGCCTTCCGGAAAGGAAAGAGAAATGCAGTTTTCCATGTATGAGAAAGTAATCAGCCAGAAAGAAGAGGGAGAGATAAATGGCAGTAAAATGGACAGCGGAACAGCAGAAAGTCATTGATACGAGAGACCGGAATCTTCTGGTCAGCGCAGCGGCAGGTTCCGGAAAGACGGCGGTTCTGGTAGAGCGGATCCTTGCGATGGTGAAAGATCCCGTGCGCCCGATTGATATTGATCAGCTTCTTGTCGTGACCTTTACGCGTGCAGCGGCGGGAGAAATGAAAGAGAGAATCGGCCGCGCCCTGCAGCAGAGCCTAGAGGAAAATCCAGAGAATGAGCATTTACAGCGGCAGCAGACCCTGCTTCACCATGCACAGATCAGCACGATCCATGGCTTCTGTTCGTATGTGATAAAAAATTATTTTCAGATGATCGATCTTGATCCGGTATACCGCATGGCGGATGAGGGAGAGATCCGCCTGATGAAAAGTGACGTGATCCAGAAGGTGATGGAGGAGCGGTTTGCGGAAAAAGATCCTGCGTTTACACGGTTTGTGGAGAGCTACGCGGCGGGAAAACAGGATGACGGACTCGACGCGCTCGTGCTGAAGCTGTATGAATTTTCCATGAGTTATCCGTGGCCGGAGCAGTGGCTCGAAGAGTGCCGGGCGGCGTATCAGATCGATTCGCCGGAGGCGGTGCAGAAAAGCATCTGGGTACAGGTACTGATGGCTGAGGCGAAAAAGCGGCTCTCGAGTATTCTGGAAGGAATTGAGGAAAACCGAAAAACGGCGGTAAGCCCTGGCGGACCGTATCTGTATGACGAGGCGCTGGCATCAGATCAGCAGATGGTGGAAGAGCTGATCGAGACGGAATCGTTCGACGGAATGGTGCGCGCGATGGCCGGAATGAAGTTCAAGGCGCTTTCGCGGAAAAAGGCAGACGATGTGAGCGAGGCGCTGAAAGATCAGGTGAAGGCAGAGCGCGATGCATGCAAAAAAGAACTGCAGAAATTAAAAGAGCAGTTTTTCGAGAAGGACAGCACCGAGATTGCGGAGGAGATTGCGGACTGCCGGGAGCCGATCGGCGTGCTGATCGATCTGACGGAGCAGTTTGCGAAAGCGTTTGCAGAGAAAAAACGGAGCAAAAATATTCTTGATTATGCCGATCTGGAACACTTTGCGCTCGAAATTCTTGTGCAGCAGGAGGACGGCCGTCTGGTGCGGACCGATGCGGCGCGGGAGCTTTCGGAACAGTTCCGCGAAATCATGATCGATGAGTATCAGGACAGCAACTTTATCCAGGAGGCACTGCTCTCTGCAGTGTCCGGCGAGGAGGAAGGCAGATGGAACCGGTTTATGGTTGGCGATATCAAGCAGAGCATCTACGGATTCCGCCTGGCGCGGCCGGAGCTGTTTCTGGAAAAATATCATACGTATGCGAAGGACGGGGAAAGCCAGCAGAGAATCGATCTCGACAAAAACTTCCGAAGCCGGCCGGAGGTGCTTGCAGGGGCGAACTATGTGTTCCGTAAGCTCATGAGTCCGGAGCTTGGCGGCATTGCGTATGATGAGGCGGCGAGCCTCCATGCGGGTGCGGCGTTCCCTGCATTGCCGGAAATGGAAGAGGAAAAGACGGAAACGTGGCATGCGGCATATGAAACAGAACTTCTTCTGCTGGATGACAAGGCGCCCGAGCTGGAAGATGATAAGTCGCGTGAGACAAAGATGGAAACGGAGGCGGCTGCCGTTGCGGCGCGCATCCGCGAGATGGTCGGAAATGAGGAAGTCGTGGGCAAAGAGACCGGGGAATACCGGAAAATTCAGTACCGCGATATCGTAATTCTGCTTCGTGCGGTCAGCGGATGGGCGGAGACGTTTTCGCGCGTACTGCAGGCGGCGGGAATTCCGGCGTACAGCACATCAAAAACGGGATACTTTTCCACGCAGGAAATCGTGACGGTGCTGAATTACCTGCATCTGTGCGACAATCCATGCCAGGAGATTCCATTTACGGCAATCTTACGCTCGCCGATCTGCGGATGCACTGATGCAGAGCTTGCTGCGGTGCGTTGTGTGGATAAAGACGTAAAAATTTATGAGGCGTGTGGAAAATATGCGGCGATAGGTGAAGATGAGGCGCTTCGGGAGAAACTGCGGCGGTTCCTCACACAGCTCGAAATGCTGCGGAGCCGTGTGCCGTACACGCCGATTCATGAACTGATTACGCAGATTCTCGAGGAGACGGGCTACGGCGGCTATGCATCCGCGATGCCGGGCGGCGTACAGCGGCGGGCAAATCTGGAAATGCTGGTGGAAAAGGCGGTGGAGTTCGAGGCGACGAGTTACCGCGGCCTGTTCAACTTTATCCGTTATATCGAACAGCTTCAGAAGTATGAAGTGGATTTCGGCGAGGTGAATATTTATGGTGAGAGCGCAGATACCGTGCGTATTATGAGTATCCACAAGAGTAAGGGACTTGAGTTTCCGGTCGTGTTCCTCTCTGGTATGGGAAAATCGTTCAACCAGATGGACAGCCGCGCGGTACTCGTACTGCATTCCCGGATGGGTATCGGTGCGGATGCGATCGATCCGGAGCACCGCGTGCGCCAGGCGACATTGCCGCGGCAGATTATCCGGCAGAGCATGAAACTGGAAAATCTGGCGGAGGAACTGCGTGTGCTTTACGTTGCGATGACGCGGCCGAAGGAGAAGCTGATCATGACAGGGATGGCGTCGAAGCTGGAAAGCCGTGTGAAACAGTGCGCGGCACATGCGGGACGGCAGGAAGAACTGCTGTCGTATCAGACTTTGAGTAGTGCATCCGGTTATCTTGACTGGATTCTGCCGGCGTTTTCCCGAAACCGGTGTTTCGATGGGCTGTATGAGCAGTTTGGTCTTGCGGGTAATGCAGAAAATCCATTGTACGCGGAGAAAATTCCGGTTACGATCCGCCTGGTATCACCAGCGGGACTCGTCGAGGGCGAGGTTCTGCATCAGATGGAGCGCGCGGTCAATGAGCAGAAAATCATGGAAATTCCGAAACAGCCGCCGCGGGAAGAGGCGCTGAAGGAACTCGTGGAAGAGCGGTTTTCGTATCAGTATCCGTATGAAGACGAGAAGCAGATTCCGGTAAAGGTTACGGTTTCCCAGCTGAAAAAGGCAGGAATGGAGGAATCCGAAATTGGAAAAGAGCTGTTCGTTCAGGAAGAATTTGTTCCAATTGTGCCTGGATTTATGAAAAAGGATAACGCCGAGGCCCTGACCGGAGCTGACCGCGGAACCGCATACCACCGCCTGCTGGAATGCCTCGATTACCGCAGGGCGTACAGTATTAAGGAGCTGATGGCACAGACGGAGGAACTTGTTGCGGAAGGAAAGATGACGAAAGAAGCGGCAGAATGCATCTACTTCAAATCCGTTCTGGCCTTTGCAAAAAGCCCGGTTGGAATGCGGATGCGGAATGCATTTCTGAATGGAACTCTAAAAAGAGAGCAGCCGTTTGTAATGTCCATCCCGGCAAGCGAGGCCGATCCGTCGTATCCCGCGGATGAAACCATTCTCGTGCAGGGAATCATTGATGCTTGGTTCACCGAGGGTGAGAAACTAGTTCTCGTGGACTATAAAACAGATCGTGTGAAAGAAGCCGGAGAGCTGGAAAAGCGGTATGAAAAACAGCTCATGTATTACCAGCAGGCACTTGAGCGGACGACGGGGAAGAAAGTAAAAGAGAAAATTATTTATTCACTGGCGCTGGATGAGGAACTGGTGCTGTAGAAAATTATGGTTCAGCAAGCGGGATACGTAATTTGGAGGCGGGAAAGTTGGGAAGAGAAAGGGCGCGGCGTTCCTGCCTTTTTTGTATGGGATAGAAAGACAAGTCCTGCCGGTTGGTCCAGAAGGAAAAAACTACTAGAAAAAAGAACTGTCAAAGAAGGAATAAAGTATGGTATCATGGTTGAGAAACAAAAAGAAAAAGGAGATTCCATCATGATTCGAAAAATTGTTCAGATAGAGGAAGAAAAATGTACGGGATGCGGGCTTTGTGCGCATGCCTGTCATGAGAGTGCGATTGCAATGGTCGACGGAAAGGCGAAGCTGATCCGCGATGACTACTGCGACGGGTTTGGCGACTGCCTGCCGGTCTGTCCGGCGGATGCGATTTCGTTTGTGGAGCGGGAGGCACTGCCGTACGATGAGGAGGCGGTGAAGGAGAACCAGCGGAAGGCGAAGGAAGCGGCTGACTTGCAGAAAACGGAAAGCGGCCGGAATGCGGCAGAAAACGGCGCAGCAGCTCCATCACAGCTCCGCCAGTGGCCGGTGCAGATTAAGCTGGTGCAGGAGCGGGCTTCCATGTTTGCAGGAGCGGATCTTCTCGTTGCGGCGGACTGTACGGCGTATGCGTACGGAAACTTCCATCAGGATTTCATCCGCAATCATGTTGTGCTGGTGGGTTGTACAAAACTCGACGACATCGACTATTCCGAGAAGCTTGCGCGGATTTTCCTGCGGAATGAGATTAAGAGCATCACGGTTGCACGTATGGAAGTTCCGTGCTGTGCAGGAATGGAGCGTGCGGTGAAAATGGCGCTGAAAGAGAGCGGGAAGAAGATTCCGGTGAAAACGGTTGTGATTTCTACGGAAGGTGAGATTCTGCAGTGAACCTGCAAAAAGATCGAAAGGGCAGGGGCTGAAAGTATCCTGCGTTCTCCATGGAAACAGCGTGAAAAACAAAAGAGAAAAACATCTGTTCCAAAGAAAATACGGAGCAGGTAGGATGGGAGAATTGAAATGACAAAAATACAGGAGGAACTCATCGGTGCTTTGATCGGGCTTGCGCGGTCAGTGGATGGAAGAGGAGAGGCCGTCGATGGCGAATCGCAGGAATTTTCGAGCGGTGACAGCAATGGTTACAGACCGGATGGCGCAACACATCAGATTCTGCTTGCAGGGCTCTGCACGGCAGATCCGGAAAAAGAACTGACAGAAGAAAATGGAAAAGAATGGATTGCACGCGTTGAGGCGGAGAAAAACCGTCTGAATCCTGACTGCGCCGTCTGCAAAGGAAAATGCGGCAGAACCGACAATTATGATCTGGAAGAACTGGAGACGGACGATCCGGCGGACCGTGCGCTGAAAGAAGAACTGCTGGCCGGGCTGTTCCCGATGGCGGAGAAACTGCAGAAGAGGCAGGGATCTCGGACGGAAGAGGACGAAAAACAGAAATCAGACGACAGGACAGCGGTAAACTTTATTTATAAGGCGCTGTTTGCGATTGGAAATTATGTCGGTGAGAAACGGCTGAAGAGCGTTGTGCAGGAAATGAAGGCACTGCGGGAAAGGTATTAAAGAACACAGGAAAAGAGAAGAAAAAGCAGGAAAAATCCCCTGGTTTCGGAAGAAAAGGTTCCGAAACCAGGGGGTTTTTCTGCGTTCTGCGAGAAGTGCATAAAAGGTATTATCGTGATTTCACAAAGTTACAGAATGGTTAAGAAAAGGGCATCGGAGTGGTTGAAATGTGAAAAATAATAGGTTATAACATTATAACAAAGAGCGGCACGAAAGAAAAAACACGGCCGCCCGGGATGATGAGAGAAAAACCGGGGAAACGAAAGGCAGGATGGAAGAAAGATTGAAAGAAACATCAAAAGAAATATCAAAAGAAGTAATCCGGAAAACAGAGAAAGAAAAAAGAGGGGGCTATCTTCTGCTCGATATCGGTGGAACAGAGATCAAGGGATGTGTATCGGATGCAGAAGGAGAGAAAACAAGAATCCGGAAATTTCCGTCGCAGGCGCAGAAAAGTGCGGAGAAAATTCTCGACAATTTTTCACGGATCTGTCGGGAACTTCTGAAAGATGTAGACGGCAGTGTGTGCGGTGTCGGCCTGGCAATTCCGGGGCCGTTTGATTATCAAAAGGGAATCAGCCGGATGCAGGGGCTGAACAAGTACGATTCGATTTACGGCATTCCGCTGGAACCGGAAATCAAGGCGCGGGTGCCGGAGCTAAAGGAGGCACAGTTTTTATTTCTGCACGACATCGAAGCATTTGCTCTGGGGGAGAGCTGGTACGGAACGTGCCGCGGGGCGGAAAAAATCCTGTGCGTCTGCATCGGAACCGGTGCGGGATCGGCGTTTGTTGAACATCGGAAAACGATAAAAACAGGAACCGGCGTACCGGAAAATGGCTGGATTTATCGGATGCCCTTCCGTGAATCTATCTTAGATGATTACCTTTCTGTGCGCGGACTGGAGCGGATCAGCCTTGCGGTAATGGGAAAAGCGCAGAGCGGCAGAGAGCTTTCCAATCTCGCGGAGGCAGGAAACATGGAAGCGCGGGAGGTATGGAGAAGGTTTGGCGCAGATGTAGCAGAGGGACTTTTGCCGGTCCTCACAGCATATCGGCCGGATCTGCTTTTGCTGGGCGGCCAGATTTCAAAAAGCTTCCGATGGTTCGGGGCACAGCTAAATGCAGTGTGCGAAAAAAGAGAGATCCGCATTCAGATTGAGCCGGAGACATCCGCCCGTGCAATGGACGGACTACTGTCACAGCTGAGAGTGCCGGAACCGGGAAACTCCCGTGTGGCAGAACAACTGAAAACAGAAGAGGAAGGATAAGGAAAAATACGCTATGAATCTTATGATTGACCGGAATCCGGGGGCGCCGCCGCTGTACGCGCAGCTGGAAAACATCCTGAAACAGAAAATTGAGCAGGGAACTTACAAAAGGGGTGATTTTCTGCCGACGGAGAAAGAACTGATGGCGGAATATCAACTTTCCCGCGTCACCGTCCGCCAGGCAATGACAAATCTGGTACAGAGTGGTTACGTCCGTGCGCGGCGCGGCATCGGAACAGATGTTGTATATGAAAAGGTCGAGGAGCAGCTGGAACGCGTAATCAGCTTTACAGAGGAGATGAAAAAGCACAATATCACAATGGAGACAACCTACTGCGAAATGGAGCTGGTGCATCCGACAGAGCGTGTTGCGCGGATCCTGAAAATCCCGGTAACGGAGCAGTGCTACTGCCTGAAACGTGTGCGCAATGCGGAAGGCAAGCCGATGGTTTACTCCATTTCCTATCTGAAAAAAATCTGTGAGCTGCCGCTTGCGACAGAACCATATATGACATCCCTGTATCAGTATTTATGGAATGTACACGGTATTCTGCTGGAATCCGGCCGCGATACGCTTGAGGCGGCGCTGCCGTCGGAGGAGGTGCAGAGGATGCTGGAAATCGATGCGCAAATGCCGATTTTCATCCGGTCGCGGCAGACCTTTCTGGGAGATGGGACGGTTTTTGAGTATTCGATCTGCTATTATCCGGGAAACCGTTACAAATACACCGTAGAGCTGTAAAAAACGATACTCATTCAGAACGGTATAAAAGAGCAGCGAAAGCCAGGCGGATATTCGCAATCCGCTTTGCTGCTTACTTGATTCGGTTAAAATAAGGTTCTGGAAAATGATAGAAAAGAAGAGAGCAGAGGAATTTATGAACATTCAAAAAAAATACGGAAATTATGAATTATATCCGAAAATGAAAATTGACGGATATGAAAAAGAAATCTGGGATGAAAAAACAGAGATCATTGAGGAGTTGAAACGCGCAGCCCGGGAAAAGCAGAAGAAGCAGAAAAAATGTATTCTGGCATTTGATCTGTACCCGGGAGTACGGAGAGAAGAAATTTTCCAGCTGGCAGAAGTACTGCAGCCGGATTGCATCTTTGACACCGAGGACTGTGCCAAAGATGAGCAGATGCTCAGGAATGATTTTGAGGATTATATCACAGATGACCGTGTCTTCGGCATCATGTGCCACAAAACGATTGACACCTGGTTTGAAAAAGAAAAACTGGAAGAGACCCAGAGAAAAATCGAAGCAGTGGAAAGCGGTCTTGTCATCCTCATCGGAACCGCGGCAGAGCTGCTCGCAAAAGCAGATCTTCTGGTTTACTGCGATCTGACCCGCTGGGAGATACAGCTCCGTTACCGTGCGGGAATGGCAAACTGGCACAGTACCAACTGTGATGATCCGATTCTTACCAAATATAAGAGAGGCTTTTTCATCGAATGGCGTCTGGCAGACCGTTATAAAAAAGAACGATATGAGAGATTTTCGTATCTTCTTGATACAGAGAAAGAAAATATGCCGGTTCTCGCAACCGGAAATGCCTTCCGCGGTGCGCTCATCCAGCTTTCCGGAAAACCATTTCGTATGGAGCCTTATTTTGATCCGGGCGTGTGGGGCGGTCAGTGGATGAAAGAAAACTTCGGTCTTGATGCTTCGAAGGAAAACTTTGCCTGGAGCTTTGACGGTGTCCCGGAAGAGAACAGCCTGAATCTGGAAATCGGCGGAAAAGTTTTGAAAGTTCCGGCGCAGGATCTTGTTCTGTATGCACCGCATGAGCTGCTCGGTGAGCGTGTACACAGCAGGTTCGGAGCAGAGTTTCCGATCCGGTTTGACCTGCTCGATACCATGGGAGGCCAGAATCTTTCCTTGCAGGTGCACCCTCTGACGGAATATATCTACGAAAAATTTGGTATGCCGTACACACAGGATGAAAGCTATTATCTGCTCGATGCGGATGAAGAGGAAGAGACGTTCGTCTATCTCGGCCTGAAGGAAAATGTGGACAAGACGGAGATGGAGCACGATCTTCGTGCAGCAGAAAAAGGGGAAAAACCGTTCCCGGCGGAAAAATATGTCAACAAAATTCCGGTAAAAAAACATGATCATGTACTGATCCCGGCAGGAACGGTGCACTGCTCAGGAAAAAATACGATGGTGCTGGAGATCAGCGCAACTCCGTATATTTTCACCTTTAAGCTCTGGGACTGGGGACGTCTTGGCATGGATGGTCTGCCGCGTCCGATCCATATTGAGCATGGAATGAAAAATATTCAGTGGGACCGCGATACGAAATGGGTGTATGAAAATATCGTTGGCCAGCAGAAAACACTGGAAAAAACAAAAGACTGCGAAATTGAGAGAACCGGGCTGCACAGCCGCGAGTTTATCGATACAATCCGCTATACACTTTCTGCGCCGTACACGGTATCGATGGATGACACCGTCCATATGATAAACCTCGTGGACGGACGAAGCGCCCGCATCGAGAGCGTAGACGGAAGGTTTGAACCATTTACGGTGCATTATGCAGAAACTGCCGTTGTCCCGGCTGCCGTCGGTACCTACCGGATTGTGCCGGAAGAGGGAGAAACCATAAAAATGGTGGTCGCATCCGTGCGGTAAACAGAAAGGAACAGGAAAAAGCTGCAAGGAAAATTGCCGCGATAAAAATGAAGAAATCATAGATGAAAACCGACTGAAAAAATGAAAACAGTCAAGAAAACAAAAAAAGAGAGATCAGAAAGGAATTTGAAAATGGAACGAAAAATTAAAACATTGTACGTGATTCACCATTCTCATACCGACATTGGCTACACGGATCTGCAGGAGCGTGTCATCGACACGCAGGTGGACTACATTCACACCGTATTAAAAATGATGAAGCAGCCCAAATACCAGGATTTCCGCTGGAACTGTGAGACACTGTTCTGCGTGGAGGAGTTCTGGAAAGAAGCAACAGAGGAGGAAAAAGAGAACTTTTGCCGCCTGGCATCCGAAGGGAAAATCGGAATTTCTGGAAGCTATCTGAATTTTACCGATCTCCTCGACAGCAGCATTGCAGACGAGAGACTGGCTAAGTGGAAAGCATACTTTGATGCACATCATGTTCCGATGAAAACCGCCATGATTGCGGATATCAACGGAATCTCCATGGGATATCGCGATGCGATGCTGAACAACGGAGTGGAATTCCTGTTTACAAACATCCACTGTCACCATGGCATGTACCCGCTGTATCAGAATCAGACACCATATTTCTGGGAAAATGCCAAGGGTCAGCGCCTGCTGGTATGGAACGGCGAGCATTACAACCTCGGAAATGTACTGGGGTTAAAACCGGAGGCAAATAATTCCTATATGCAGAAAATGTATACCGGAAAAGAGTCTGTTCTGGAAGAGCCGGTCGAAAAGCTGCACACGAACCTTGTTAATTATCTGAATGAGTGTGAGGAGCAGGGATATCACTACAATTTCATTATCACATCCGTATCGGGTGTATTCAGTGACAATGCGCCGCCGGCTGGTGATATTCTGGAAAACATTCAGGCCTACAATAAAAAATATGGAATGGAAACCGAAATTCGCATGGTTTCCCTGCAGGAGCTGTATGCGGCTATAAAAGACGAGCTTACCGATGCCCCGGTTTACCATGGAGATCTGACCGACTGGTGGGCAGACGGAGTGGGAAGTACCCCGTATGCCGTAAAACATTATAAAGAAGCACAGCACAAGTATCACCTGTGTGAACGCCTCGACAGAAAAGCCGGCGAAAAGTACCCGGAACTCTGGAGGACAGCACAGGATAACCTGATGCTGTATGCCGAGCACACCTGGGGCCATTCCTCCACAATCACAAACCCGTACGATACGATGGTACTCAATCTCGACATCCGTAAGAACAGCTATGCATCAAAGGCTCATGAAGCATCTGCAAAAATCATGAACCGTATCATGAAAGAAAAAGGTGATCACCTCCGTTATTACAATACGAGCGGAAAAATCCGCGTTTACCCGACCGCAAAGACGGAGGGGCCGCAGGCAGTGGAATTCTATATTGAAACCTTAAATATGCCGGCAGCCGAAGTTCGGGACAGCGAAGGAAATGTGCTGACCTGTCAGGTCTCGGAGCATCCGCGCGGACGCAGAATCTCGTTTGTAGACACTTTTAAACCGGGAGAGCCGAAAGAATACACGTATGCCAGAAAAGAAGCTGTTCCGGAAAAAATGAACACACGCCGGTGCTATATGGGAGCTGAGCGTGTACGCGATATCGTAAACAGCTACGATGCAGAGACGTATCATCTGCCGTATTATTATGAAAATAAATATTTCATGCTGTCCTACCGCGCGCAGGAGGGCATCCAGTCGCTGATCGACAAGAGAACCGGAAAAGAACTTCTTGGCAAAGGCGAGGCACCATTTTTTACCCCGATGTATCAGGTGACAGAACTGAAAAATCACGGCTATCTTTGCCAGGAGTATGCAGAGCGCAGTCTAATGGGACGAAACATCCGCGGAGCACATGCGAAACTGTACTGTGCGAAACTGGAGGACATTGTTGTAGAAGAGCGCGGACCGGTGTTTACCATTCTGCGCCTGCAGTACACCATGCCGGGCAGCATCCACACAGAGGTTATTCTGAAATTCTATGAGGAAATACCGAGAATTGACTTTACGATGCATCTTGGAAAGACGATCTCGATGAACGAAGAGAATATCTTCTTGCCACTCAGTTTGAACTTTGAGGACAGCAGTCTCTATCTGCGAAAAGGAAAAGAAGCGTTCCGCCCAGGCATCGATCAGCTTCCGGGAACGTGTATGGAATATTACATGTCGGATGACGGAATCGCTTATACATCCCCGGAGGGAGGCGCACTGATTGCCACACGGGATACACCGCTTGTTTACATGGGGGAGATGAAGCATCATCCGATTGCCTTGTGTGACAGGAAAGAGGAAAATAATCAGCGTCCGGTTTATTCCTGGATCATGAACAACAAATGGGAGACGAATTTTAAGATGGATCTGTCCGGCTTCGGAGAGTATCTGTACAGCCTCTGGTTAAGTAACGAAACAGATCCGGAGAAGGCGATGGACGAATTGAAAGAAAAGACATTTGATCCGTACGTTATGATTATAGAATAACAAAACAAGAAGAAATTGTGCCGTAAGTCTGATAGAAAGTTGGAAAAGTCAGATTTACGGCTTTTATCGAAGGATGAGGGATAGAAAGCAAAGGGAATAGTTTACCTTAGAATGTTAAGTGACTTATTGTAAATACGACTGAGCGCTGACCATGAGAACAAAAGATACAAAGACTAACCGCTCGATCTATACAAATTAAACACAGAAAATCAGAATTTTCATATGCAAAATAACGAAAAAAGTATTGACATTTAAAAAAAAGAATGGTAACATTTGATTACAAGTTAAGAAACAAATAGAGAGGCTGTTGGTAACATGGCAGAGAGAAAATCAGTATCCATGCAAGACCTGGCAGATAAGCTGGGCATCAGTAAAGTAACAGTTTCCAAGGCGCTCAACGGAAAAGACGGCGTGGGAGAAGAACTGAAAGAAAAAATTTTTGCACTTGCGAGAGAATCCGGTTATGTCCTTCCGGACTACGGAAAACGGAAGAGCAAAAAAGTCGGTATCATCATGAGTCCGCGGTTCAGCTCCGGAGACGAAGGAAAATTTTATATGGCAATGTACGAGCGGATCATCTACGAGCTGCAGAAAGCATCCTGCTCGAGTATCATGATTTCTCCGACAACAGCAACACTCCCGTCGGACATGAACACGATACAGACGCGAGGACTGTTCGACGGCCTGATCTTTCTTGGTATTCTCGATAAGGGTGTCCGGGAGCAGATTGCACAGATTGATCTGCCGAAGGTTTACGTAGATATCTACGATCAGACCCACAAATCCGATTCCGTCATCACCGAGAATATTTACAGCTCCTATGAGCTGACCAATTACCTGATCCAGCAGGGTCACACAGACATCGGATTTGTCGGAACCGTAGGAAGTACAACCAGTATTTCCGACCGATATCTCGGATATCTGCGGAGAATGCTGGAGGAGGGAATTTCCCCAAAAAATGAGTGGAGAATCCCGGACCGGAGCGAGGAAGGCATTGCCATTCCGCTTTTGCTGCCGGAGAAGCTTCCCACCGCATTTGTCTGTAACTGCGATGCCACCGCATTCAAATTAGTGCAGACGTTAAAAGAGCGTGGAATCCGCGTGCCGGAGGATATTTCCGTGACCGGTTTTGATGATTCCATTTATGCACAGCTGTGCAGTCCGCCGCTCACCACGGTTGCGGTTGACACCGATGCGATTGCACGTCTTGCGGCAAAGCGTATGATCAAACATATGAATGAACCGCAGAAAAAGGGCGGCGAGGTATACCGCATCCCCGGAAAGATTATTTACCGGGATTCCGTTTGTAAGATAAACGGATAAAGTGATAAGCCCGAGCGATCGGGAGAAGGAGGAAAAAATCTTGAGTAAACCAAGCAAAAAGAAAAAAGGACGCTGGACCAAGAATGACACGGAGCTGACCGTCATGGCGCTGCCGACCACCATCTGGTACATTCTGTTCTGCTTCCTGCCGATGTTCGGTCTGATCATTGCATTCAAGAACTACAAAATCACAGGCGGAAAGAGCTTCATTTACAACCTGTTCCACAGTGACTGGGCCGGATTTAAAAACTTTTCGTTCCTGATCAGATCCAATGATCTGTTCGTCATTCTGCGAAACACAATCCTGTATAACCTGGCATTTATCGCCTTGGGTATGGTGTTTTCCGTAGGACTGGCTATTATGATCAGTCTGCTTCACAACAAAAGAGCATCGAAGGTATATCAGACCATGATGTTCTTCCCGTACTTCATGTCATGGGTTGTAGCTTCCTACTTCCTGGATGCATTCCTGAACCAGGATAACGGTCTGATCAACAGCATTCTGAGAAACGCAGGCAAGGAGCCGATTCAGTGGTACATGAGTGCCGGTGTATGGCCATTTATCCTGATCTTCATGTATCTGTGGAAATCCACCGGATACAACATGGTCATTTACCTGTCCAGTATTTCCGGTATTGATACAACACTGTATGAGGCAGCCGTTATGGACGGCGCCAACAAAAGACAGCAGGTATGGCATATCACCCTGCCGTGCTTAAAGAGCGTCATTATCATGATGTTCATCCTGAATGTCGGAAAGGTCTTTTACTCCGACTTCGGACTGTTCTTCCAGCTTTCCCAGGGAGCGAGCGGTTCGATTTTCAAAACGACAGCAACTATCGACACATACGTATACAACGCACTGCAGTCTTCTACTCCGATCGGAATGACTTCTGCGGCAACATTCTTCCAGTCTGTTGCATGCTGCATCACCATCCTTCTTGCCAACGCCATTGTGAAGAAGATTGATGAAGACAGCGCGATTATTTAAGGAGGTACAAAAATGGCAAAAAAGAAAAAAGATCTTGATCTGGCTTCCTCTTCACATTTAAATCAGATCCAGGGATCTACAAATGCAATTTTCAATGTTATTTTTGTGGTCCTTGCCCTGGCCTGCATTATCCCGGTGGTATTCATCTTCATGATCTCGATTTCTTCCGAGCATTCGATCAAGATGAACGGCTACCAGTTTATCCCGAGTGCATACTCGCTGGATTCCTACAAATTCCTTCTTCGGGAAGGACAGATGATTGTGACTGCACTTGGCGTTTCCGTTGCGGTAACGGTTATCGGTACGGTAATCGGTGTTGCCCTTACGATGCTGATGGGTTACGTTCTTTCCAGAAGCACCTACAAACTGAACGGATTCTTCACCATGGTCGTTTTCATTCCAATGATCTTCAATGGTGGTATGATTTCTTCTTATGTAGTCAACACACAGTTCCTGAACCTGAAAAACAGTATCTGGGCGCTGATCCTTCCGCTTTGTGTTTCTTCGTTCAACGTTGTTATCTGTAAAACGTTCTTCAAGACCAACATTCCGGAATCCATCATTGAGTCGGCACAGATCGACGGAGCAACCCAGTTCCAGATTTTCGGAAAGATCGCCCTGCCGCTGTCAAAACCGCTGATGGCAACGATCGCCCTGTTCCTCACCTTTGGTTACTGGAACGACTGGTTCCAGTCTTCCCTGTACATCAGCGATACCAATCTGTATTCCCTGCAGGCTCTGCTGGATCACGTACAGAGAAATATTGAGATGATGGCAAACAACCCGTCTCTTGGCGTTACCACGGCACAGTACATGAACTCGATGCCAAAAGAGGGCGCCCGTATGGCGATGGCAATCATCATCATCATCCCGATCGCATGCTGCTATCCGTTCTTCCAGAAATACTTTATTTCCGGTCTGACGGTTGGTGCGGTAAAAGGCTGATCGACCATTTACTCTATGGATCTCATACTGAAGCAAAAGGCTTCGGTTAAGGATAATTTCAACATTCTATATTTTATATCAGGAGGATGCTACAATGAAAAAGAAACAGTTTTTAGCTCTTGCACTTTCTGTTGTTATGGCCGGCGGTATGCTGGCAGGCTGCGGAAGCAGCAACGGAAGCAGCAGCTCTTCAAAGGGTGATGCAAAAGATGAAGTTGTTACACTGAAATGGATTCAGGTCGGTAACGGAATGCCGAAGGATTATGATGAGTGGCTTGAGCAGATCAACCCATATCTGGAGGAGAAAATCGGCGTTAATGTAGACATGGAAATCGTTCCGTGGGGCGACTGGGATAACAGAAGAAGCGTTATCACAAACTCCGGCGAGTACTTCGATATCCTGTTCACAGACCAGAACCGTTACTCTTCCGAGGTTAACACCGGCGCACTGATGGACATTACAGATCTGCTCAAAGACAACGCTTCCGAACTGTATGACATGATTCCGGAAGATTACTGGAAAGCAGTAGAAGTAAATGAAAAAATCTACGGCGTACCGACCTACAAAGACAGCTCCCTTTCCGAGTACTTTGTATGGGATCAGGATATTGCAGACAAATATAACATTGATGTAAACTCTGTAACAGATTTCAATACTCTGTACGATGCTCTGAAGACAGTAAAAGAGGGCGAAGGCGGATCTCCGTACTTCATGTCCAAAAATGGTGCAAACTTCCTGCTGAATCTGAACTACGATGATTTAAGCTCCGGACTTCCGGCAATCGGCGTTAAATACGGCGATGACACCAAGACCGTTGTCAATCCGCTGGATGACGAAGAAATCCTTTCCAACCTGGACATTGTTCGTAAAATGTATCAGGAAGGTATCATCAACGGAGATGCTCCGACAGCAGATGATTCCAGCAAATACGCAATGTTCTTTGCTGCACAGGGATGGAGCGGCGCTGCAAAAACAACATGGGGCCCGAACAATGGTATCGCCAATTGTTCAGCAGTACAGTATGGCAACACAGTCGTTTCCAACACAACCGTACGTGGTTCCATCAATGGTATCTACTCCGGATGCAAACACCCGGACAAAGCACTTCAGCTTCTGAACCTGGTAAACACCGATTCCAAAGTGCGTGACTGGTTCTACTATGGAGCAGAAGGAAAAGACTTCGAGTACACCGATGACAATAAAGTACACCGCCTGACCACTGACTGGGGCATGGCCGGATATACCCAGGGTACTTTCTTCAATGTAACACAGACAGACGATGTTGACTTCAACCAGTGGGATGAAGTAGAAGAGCTGAACGAGAAAGCAACTCCGTCTGAGATGCTTGGATTCAACCTTGATACCTCCAACATCGAAACAGAGCTTGCAAACTGCCGTGCCGTATATGAGAAATACTATTCTGAGTTATTCACCGGCGCACAGGATCCGAGAGAGCTTGTAAAAACAATCGATGCAGAGCTTGAGACCGCAGGCTGGGAGACCATCCGCGAAGAAGCTCAGAAACAGATTGACGCACAGAAATAAGTCTGATACATTAATTTTATAAGAACTACAACAGGGCATTTTCGATTGCGGAGATGCCCTGTTGCAGAATAACGGGAAATGAGAAAAATTGAGCGAAAGGATGAAAAAAGAATGAAAGAGACCTTACCAAAGTCCATTCAGGAGCTGATTTTAAGCCTGAGAGAAAAACTGAAAGACGAGCCGGAAATCGTTGATATGTTTGAACGATGCTACTCCAATACCCTCGACACAACCGTAAAGAAAATGGAGGACGGCAGCACCTACGTCATCACCGGAGATATCCCGGCAATGTGGCTGCGTGACTCGGTAGCACAGCTGCGCCCGTACCTTGTTCCGGCGCAGAACGACCCGGAGTTGGCTGATCTGATCGCAGGTCTCATCCGCCGGCAGTTCATGTGCATCAACATTGATCCATACGCAAACGCATTCAATGAAGGACCGAACGGCAACTGCTGGGAGAAGGACGAGACCGATATGGGACCGTGGATCTGGGAGAGAAAGTATGAGATCGATTCTCTCTGCTATCCGCTGCAGTTCTCCTATCTGTTCTGGAAGAACACCGGAAGAACGGATCAGTTTGACGAGGTTTTCTGGGAAGGTGTTGACAAAATCCTGACTGTATTTGAGACTGAAATGAACCACGAGGAGAAATCCCCGTACAGCTTCATCCGTAAAAACTGCTCCTACACCGATACGCTTTCCCGCGATGGAAAAGGTGCGCAGGTAAAATCCGGCATCGGCCTGATCTGGTCCGGCTTCCGTCCAAGCGATGACTCCTGCCGTTACGGTTACCTGATCCCGTCCAACATGTTTGCGGTTGTTGTCCTGAATTATCTGAAGGAGATCGCAAATTTCGTCGGCGGGAAAGAGGAAATTGCAAAGAAAGCAGAAGAGATGGCAAAGACCGTAAAACAGGCCATCGAGACTTACGGTACCACCCATATCTGGGGACTTGGCGATGTTTATGCTTACGAGGTAGACGGCTTTGGCCAGTATAATCTGATGGACGACGCCAATGTACCGAGCCTTCTGGCTATGAGCTATCTCGGCTACGAGCCGGAAAGCCAGGAAGTGGCTGACAACACAAGAAAGCTGATCTTAAGCGAGGCAAACCCGTTCTACTATTCCGGAACAAAGCTTTCCGGAATCGGAAGTCCGCACACACCGGTCCGCTACGTATGGCACATCTCCAAAGCCATCGAGGGACTGACCGCACCGACAAAAGAGGAGAAGCATCAGATGATCCACGAACTGATGGCAACCGACGGCGGTACAGGACTGATGCACGAGGGTGTTTTCGTAGATGATCCGACCGTTTACACCAGAGAGTGGTTCTCCTGGGCAAACGCAATGTTCTGTGAGCTGGTAATGCAGTATTGCGGATATGAGATTAAGAAATAAACAAAAAGAAAAACGAAAAAGATAGAAAAGAGGAGGCTGTGTTCGCTGCACAGCCTCCTCTTTTCGTCTACACCAAAGAAAACTGTCAGTAACAGTTTCCCTGAAAGGAGGGACAGCAGTGGGGAGAATACTGCTGTCCCAGGGGAACATGGGATTTTCATTTTGATTCATTTCTCTGCCCACGGGGTATTATACACAGTTTTTGACGATATGTAAAAGATATAATTGATATGAAAGATATAATAAATTAGCATGACGAAGAAATGTAAAAGAATCTGAGCATCAGAAAATCTTAGGAAATCTATTGGGATTTCTTTGGAAAAGAAGAAGCGGAATCCTAAGAATGCTTTGGTAGAATCCTCTTATCAAGTGAAGATGAGAGAGGAAAGAATATGACCTGGAAAAACGAGAAAAAATCAAAAGCATTACTTGTGGTATTCGGCATTTACCTGGCGCTGCTTGTCTGGTGCATTTTATTCAAATTCGCCCTGCGCCCGGAAGAAATTCCGCACCTGCGGGGGATTAATCTGATTCCGTATGCGGCGTCGGTTGTGGTGAACGGGAAAGTGCAGATTAGTGAAATTATCGAAAATATGCTGGTCTTTCTGCCGTTCGGCCTCTGCATCTCAGCCTTCTATCCGGACAGCGAAATCCAGAACCGCATTCTCCTTGCATCGGGACTGAGCCTGTTTTTTGAGGTGACGCAGTATATTTTTGCGATCGGCGCGAGTGATATTACGGATGTGATCGATAATACGCTTGGCGCGGTGATCGGAATTCTATTGTATCTGGGGATGAAAAAAATCTGGAAAGAGAAGACGGGAAAGATCATTACCATTCTGGGAGCGGTGCTGGAAGTGCTGTTTCTGGCGTTGCTGTTTTTTTCGTTTGCGGCGAATAGGATGTTTTAAGATTGGAATTCAGGAAAGGATAGTGTATAATCGAGAAAAGGACAAATTCCGAAAGCAGGTGTGATGGATGGAAAAAGTAATCAGTATAGGAAAACAGAATTTTGCATCCTTAAGGGAAAACCATTATCACAGTTATAAGAAATGGAAAGGGGATTTTTACTTATGGCAATTACAGAGACAAAAACAAAATATGGACAGGTTCATGGTGTGCAAAAAGACGGCTACACGGTATTCCGCGGCGTTCCGTACGCAAAGCCGCCGGTAGGCGAAAAACGATTCTGCCCGCCGGAAGAGCCGGCGTGCTGGGAGGGCGTTTATAAGGCGGATCATTTCGGATGCGTCTGCCCGCAGACCGAGCATGAGCCGGACTCCTTCTATGGAAAAGAATTTTATCTCGATCCGGAATTTGGTATGAACCAGAGTGAGGATTGTCTGTACTTAAACATCTGGACACCGGCAAATACAGTGGATGAAAAACTGCCGGTTGCTTTCTGGATTCACGGCGGCGCGTTTATGCACGGCTTCAGCCACGAATCCGAATTTGATGGAGCTGCTTACTGCGAACGCGGAGTGATTCTCGTTACGATCAATTACCGTCTCGGTGCTTTCGGATTTTTGGCACATCCGTGGCTGTCCGAGGAGAGCGGTGTCGGAAGAAGCGGAAACTACGCGATTCTCGACCAGATCGCAGCACTGAAATGGGTAAAAGAAAATATCGCAGCATTCGGCGGCGACCCGGAAAATATCACCGTATTCGGCCAGTCCGCGGGATGCATGAGCGTACAGACACTCATCAGTTCTCCGCTGACTGAAAACTGGATCAGCAAAGCCATTTTCCAGAGCGCCGGCGGCTACGACACCGGACTGAACCGCGATATGCCGCTTTCCGAGGCAGAAACCATCGGCCAGGAATTTGTAGAGCTTAGCGGAGCAAAATCGCTGGAAGAACTGCGTGCGATTCCGGCTGAGAAAATTGTGGAGCTGCAGGAGGAGTTTGGCCGCGTAAATCCATCGAGAATGCTGAGCTTCGTACCGAACATCGACAATCATCTGCTGACCTGCGGCTATAACGATGCCGTAACCGAAGGAAAAATCAAGGACATCCCATATATGCTCGGATCAACCGCAGACGACATCGGCGTGTTCCCGGAGATGAAAGAAAAAGGCGAGCACGGCGGCATCTATAAGGGATGCATCAACTGGAGCCTTGCGCTGGAAAAACTCGGAAGAAAACCGGCTTACGTTTACTACTTCACCCGTGCCCTGTTAGGTGACAACGCCGGAGCGTTCCATTCCTCCGAACTCTGGTACATGTTCGGAACCCTGGGCCGAAGCTGGCGCCCGAAAACCGAAGGCGACTATGCCCTCAGCAAAGAAATGATGGACGACTGGACCAATTTCATGAAAACCGGAAACCCGAACGCAGAGGGAAAAGACGACTGGAAACCATGCACAAAGGACGACCCGTATGTGCAGGTGCTGGATGTGAGAAAATAAGCAGAAGGAAATAAAAATGGCAATCGAATATCAAATACTTATCCCAGAGGAACTTGATGCAGTATAAACTGTAGATAGCAACTGGAAAGTCAGGAACACAAACAGAGCAGCATTTTACCGGCGTGTGAAAGGTAAAAATGCTGCTCTTTTTGCGTACCGGAATCAGTCGTCCAGATCGTTGCGCTCGCGGAAGATCTGATAAATGGTGTCGATCAGTTCATCGTCATCGAGGCCTTCGAACTCGGCTTCGTTGACATCAAGATTCTCGGAAATGATGCGCAGAATGTGTACCGGCTCATCGTCGCCGCCGTCGGCTGGGTAGAGAACGGCGTATTCATCCTCCTTGTATTCTACGATATCCAGAAGCTCAAAACGGACAGAATTTCCGTCCTGATCGGTAAGGACAATAAGATTGGAATCCATAATTGCAATATACTCCTTTATGTGTTATTTTTGCCGCTCAAAAACATGCAAATATAAATTTATTATACTATGAGCAATTGGATTTGAAAAGAAAAAAGTGTCTGGTGCGATACGCTTGATATTTTGCGCCGATACGGTATAATGACAACAGAGTAAAAACTGGCGGCTGTGGCCGTACCCGGAAAAATTGGTGGGAAAGGAAGAACTTATGAATTATCAGGTATTAGATGTCAAAGTAAAAGATACAGAAGAAACTGCAAAATTATATACGTATTTTCTGGACAACTCGCGTGAGATTGCTCCGGAACGCGTGCGTCCGGTCATCGTGATCTGTCCGGGCGGCGGTTATGAATGGGTGTCCGAGCGTGAGGCAGAGCCGATTGCGCTGAAGTTTGTCGGAGCCGGTTACCACGCTGTTGTTCTGCATTACAGTGTTGCTCCGGCAGCTCACTATCCGACGGCACTCCGCCAGCTTGCCTGGACGGTTGCACATCTGCGGGAGCATGCGGCAGAATATCATATTGATCCGAACAAAGTAGTAGTAGCGGGATTTTCCGCAGGCGGCCATCTGGCAGCATCGTACGGTGTGTTCTGGAAAAAGAAAACATTCCTTGCAGAAGAACTTGGCGTAGACGCAGAGCAGCTTCGTCCGAACGGTCTGCTGTTATCCTACCCGGTTATCACATCCGGTCCGAAAGCGCACCGCGGATCCTTCACTAATCTGCTGGGAGACCGGTACGATGAGCTGGTAGACGAGATGTCTCTCGAGAATCAGGTCAGCCTCGATACGCCGAAGACCTTCCTGTGGCATACCGCGCCGGACGACTGCGTGCCGGTAGAAAACTCCATTCTGTTCTTTACAGCACTGCATGCACTGGAGATTCCGGTAGAAATGCATATTTATCCGGTCGGCGGCCACGGCCTTGGCCTTGCAAGCGAGGAGACACAGAGCTATGAATACCAGAACGCAGTACGCGAAGAGTGCCAGAGCTGGATTTCACTGGCACTGAGCTGGATGCAGCATTTATAAAAAATGTCCCAGAAGGGAGAACAAAGATGAAAGTATTAATTGTAGTAGATATGCAGAATGATTTTATCGACGGAAGTCTCGGCACGAAAGAGGCGGTCGGGATTGTTGACCACGTTGCAGAGGTGATGGATTCGTTTGACGGAGCTGTTATCTGCACCAGAGATACCCATTTTGCGGATTATCTGGAAACGTCCGAGGGCAGAAAACTTTCGGTAGAGCATTGTATCGAAGGAACGAAGGGTCATGCACTGCAGGATACAATTCAGAAAATGGCGGAGAAAAAACAGGCCGTGGTGATGAATAAAATCACCTTCGGTGCAAAAAATCTGCCGGAGGAGATCGAAAAACTGGCAGGCGGCGTGCCGGAATTCATTGAACTCGTGGGACTCTGCACCGACATCTGCGTGATTTCCAATGCCATGCTGCTGAAAGCATTTTATCCGGAAGTGCCGATTTCTGTCGATGCATCCGCGTGCGCGGGCGTAACGCCGCAGAGTCATAAAAATGCATTGGAAGCTATGAAAATGTGCCAGATTGACATTGTAAACGAATAGACGGAAAAGAGGAAAAATTATGAGCACAACAAGATTATTTGATCAGGATGCGTACCTGGGTGAATTTGAGGCAACCGTAGAACGGAGCGTCTGCGAGGGCGGCATGTACCGCGTGCTGCTGGATCAGACCGCATTTTTCCCGGAGGGCGGCGGCCAGCCGGCAGATGAGGGAACACTGGATGGAATTTTTGTAACGGATGTACAGGAAATCGACGGCGAAATCTGGCATACCGTGGAAGCACCGCTCGAGCCGGGCAAAACGGTAGTTGGAAAACTTGACTTTGAAAAACGTTTTTCCAATATGCAGAATCACTGCGGAGAGCATATCGTGTCAGGTATCGTGCATCGGATTTACGGTTTCAACAACGTTGGATTCCATATGGGAAGTGATGTCATTACCGTTGATTTTGACGGCGTTCTGACCGAGGAGCAGCTCTACGATGTGGAGCAGGAGGCAAACGAAGCCGTGCTTCGAAATGTTCCGGTTACGATCAGTTATCCGTCAAAGGAAGAGCTGGAAACCATGGATTACCGGAGCAAAAAAGAGATCGAGGGCCAGGTGCGGATTGTGACGATCGAAGGCTGCGACAGCTGTGCGTGCTGCGGAACCCACGTTGCAAAAACAGGGGAAATCCGTCTGATCAAAATCTTAAGTGCCCAGAAATACAAAGGCGGCGTCCGCGTGACCATGCTTTCCGGTGAAAAAGCGTATGCGGATTACTGCTTAAAACACATCAATACCCTCGGCATTGCACGTTTACTTTCTGTAAAACCGGAAGAAGCTGGGGATGCTGTCGTACGGCTGAAACAGAAAAATATTGAGATGAAAAAAGAAATCAAACAGCTCAAAAAAGAACTGTATGCACTGCAGGGAGCACCGGAGAGAAAATAATGGCAAAAGAAAAAGAAATCAAAACAAATGCAATGCGGATTCTGGACCGCCAGAAAATCAAATACGAAGTTCTTCAATATGAATGCGATGAATTTATCGACGGGCTTCACACAGCAGAGAAAACCGGCGCGCCGGTCGAGCAGTCGTTTAAAACGCTTGTGGCACAGGGAAAAAGCAAGCAGTATTATGTGCTGGTGCTTCCGATCGCAGAGGAAGTGGATCTGAAAAAAGCGGCGAAAGCGGTGGGGGAGAAATCCATCGAGATGATCCATGTCAAAGATATCACTGCAGTCAGCGGATACGTCCGCGGCGGATGCAGCCCGATCGGAATGAAAAAACAGTATCCGACCGTGATTCAGGAATGTGCGGCACAATTTGATAAAGTTTACGTGAGCGGGGGAAGAATCGGAACCACGCTGTGCATGGCGCCGGAGGATCTGAAGAAGGTCAGCAGAGCGGAGTATGCGGATTTTATTCAGTAAAAACAGAAAAAACTGTATGGAAGCAGACCAGAACGAAGAAAAAAGTTCGGGTCTGTTTCTTTTTACTGTGATGCGGCTGGGGAATTTCTTTCAAAAAAGGATCATAAAATAATAGCCAAAAAGCAGCGGTGAAATTGCGATACGATTCTACGAATCCGCGAAAAACGGAAAACCTTTCACATGATTTTTCTTTTTGGTGTGAGAAATTTTCATCCCGTTTTTGGAGGCAATTCACAAACCGGAAAAAGTTGCCGAAAACCGCTGGACAAATCGAAAAGAGGCAACTATAATGACCTCACAATCAAGTTGACCCAAACGAAACGGGAGGTGAGAGACAAAATGTCTTTGCAGCACTGTCTGGTACTGACAGTTGCGACAGGGGCGGTATGGATGGATTTAAGAACACGCAGAATTGCAAATGAATGGATTATCACCGCATGGATCGCCGGGCTGGTTACACAGCTCATCCGCTATGGCACCGCGGGAGCGGGTATTTTTCTTTTTGGGATGCTTTTCCCGATACTCGCACTTTACATTCTGTTCTATTTTCATATGCTGGGCGCGGGAGATATCAAACTCCTATCCGCTGTTGGAGGCTTTCTCGGTGTGCCAGCGATCCTGAAATGTATGATTGTGTCGTTCCTGTCTGGAGCGGTCTTATCTATCGGAATTATTCTCGTCTGCGGAAATTTACCGCAGCGTCTTACCAAATTTTTCAATTATTTCCAAACTTATTTTACCAAAAGAAAATACCAGAAAAAAACAGAGCCGGTTCCCTATTACGATGGGAAGTGGGGCATGGAGTGCATCCATTTTTCCGTTCCCGTGCTGATGGGAGTGCTGCTCTGGATTGGGGGATTTTATTGAATACTGCAAAGAAAAAGAGCGTTTTTGCAGTCTGTGACACGGAAATGGAATATGCACGCAATTTTATGGAATATCTGAACCAGAAGAGAAATATTCCGTTCGAAGTGCATGCATTTTCCAGTGCGGAGATGTTTCTGGAGTTCGCAAAGAATAACGAAACAGAGATTCTTCTGATTTCGGATAAAGCGATGAAAGAAGAGATCCGCCGGTATCCGATCCGTCAGATTATCATTCTGTCAGAGGGCGTACACAGTCCGGTGCTGGATCAGTATCCGGCGGTCTACAAATACCAGTCGTCGGAAAAGGTGATCCGCGAGGTCATGGCGTGCTACGGCGTAGAAAACGGTGTCGATACATCGCCTGCACTGCTGCCGAAAAAAGAAATGCGCATCATCGGCATTTATTCGCCGGTCGGACGGACGCAGAAGACCTCGTTTGCCCTGACGATGGGGCAGATTCTGGCGAAGGAGCGGGCAGTGCTGTATCTCAATATGGAGAGCTATTCCGGATTTGAACGGCTGCTGGAATGCAGTTACGACAGGGGGATGAGCGATATTCTGTATTATGCGAGACAGGAAAATCAGGGCATCATCTACAAACTGGGCGGAATGGTCCAGTCAATGCAGAACCTGGATTATCTGCCGCCCGCCGCATCGCCGATGGACATTCAGACTGCAAAATACGAAGAATGGAAATGGCTGTTTCAGGAGATTGAGAAGAACAGCAGCTATGAAGTGCTGATTCTCGACCTGGGGGATGGCGTGGCGGATCTGTATCAGATCCTGGATTTTTGCAATGAAATTTACGTTCCGATAAGGAATGATGTGATTTCTGCGGCCAAAATGGAGCAGTTTGAAAATTTGCTGCGCCGGTGGGACTGCCAGTCGGTGTTGGACAAGATGCGGAAAATCCACGTTCCGTTCCACACGGCAAACCGGACGGGAAAAGCCTACTTTGAGGAGCTTGTCTGGAGCGAGCTGGGCGACTATGTGCGTCAGATTCTGCGGGACGGCAGAAGAGGAGAACAAACATGACAATGCCGGAAATTCTGCGGAGAAAACTGATGGAGCGGATCGATATCGCATCCGAACCGGATGACGGAGAGGTTCTCGAAGAGATTGACCGTCTGATTTTAGGGGAAGAAGAAACACGGTATCTTCCGGTGGCACAGAAGGCGGAGCTGCGCAGACAGCTGTTCTACAGTGTGCGGAGGCTCGATGTCCTGCAGGAGCTGCTGGAAGATGCGGGAATTACCGAAATTATGGTAAACGGTTATCAGCATATCTTCGTGGAACGGAACGGCAGAATCGAGAGATACGGCAAAAGCTTTACCTCCGCGGAAAAGCTGGAGGATGTGATTCAGCAGATTGTAGGCCGGTGCAACCGCGTGGTGAATGAACAGAATCCGATTGTGGATGCACGGCTGGAAAATGGAGACCGCGTCAACGTTGTCATGAAACCGGTCGCATTAAACGGACCGATTCTGACCATCCGCCGCTTTCCGGAGCAGGCGGTGACGATGGAATTTCTGGTCTCCATCGGGAGTATTACAAAAGAGGCGGCAGAGTTTCTGCAGGCCCTCGTCCGGACCCGCTACAGCATGATGATCGGCGGGGCGACCGGATCTGGCAAAACGACATTTCTGAATGCGCTTTCCGCCTACATTCCAAAGGGCGAGCGCATCATAACCATCGAAGACAATGCAGAGCTGCAGATCCAGGGTGTGGAGAATCTGGTGCGGCTGGAAGCAAAAGAGGCAAATCTGGAATCAGGAACAGAAATTACGATCCGCGATCTGATCCGCGCAGCTTTGCGTATGCGGCCGGACCGCGTAATTATCGGCGAAGTGCGCGGAGCGGAAACGTTTGAATTATTATCCGCACTCAATACCGGGCATGCGGGATCTTTGAGCACGGCACATGCAAACAGCGTGAAAGATATGATTTCCCGTCTGGAAACGATGGTGCTGATGGGAGTGCAGCTCCCGTTGGAAGCAATCCGCCGTCAGATTGCATCGGGAATCGAAATTCTCGTGCATTTAGGACGCGGGGAGGATGGAAGCCGTCGGGTGGAGGAGATCACAGAGATCACAGGGATGGAGGAGGACGAAATCAAAACGGTTTCTTTGTTTCGAAGAGAATATGGGAGAGGCCTGCAAAAGACAGGCGAACTGGTACACAGAGAAAAACTGGAGGGGAAAACAGGATGAGAATACGTGAGGGAAGCCAGGCAAAGACGGGCATGGCAGAGGAGAAGGAGACGAAGGGGATCGACTATCAGACCTGGGAATTTACCGGTCGGGAATATCTCGAAATAGCGGGAATCAGTCTTGGGATTGCCGCCGCTGTGAACCTGCTCTGTTACCGGGCGTGGTGGGCATGCATTGCTGTGGTTCCGGTTGGAATCGTATGTTTTCACACGTATCGGAAAAACCGGATTCAGAGACGGAAAGAGGAGCTGTACGACAGCTTCCGGGATCTGATTGCGTGGATGCACACGGCACTGCGTTCCGGCTATTCCATGGAAAATGCAGTGCTGGAGGCGGCAGGACAGCTGGAACAGTCGCTGGGAAAAGAAAACATTCTGGTACAGGAACTGCGCCGGATGCGTCATAAAATGATGATTTCCGTGCCGGTGGAACAACTGTTTCAGGATCTTGCGGTGCGAAGCCGCATTGACGATATTGCGACGTTTGCAAGTGTACTGGTGATTGCGAAACGGACAGGAGGAAATGTCTGCGAGATCTTTCAGAATACGTGGGATATTTTCTGTACGAGAATTGACACGATGCGGGAAATCCGTGCGGGCGTTTCTTCCCGGCGGTTCGAGCAGAATATTATGAGTGTTGTGCCGTTTGGAATTCTGGGATATGTACAGCTTTCCTTTCCGGAATTCTTAAGTGTGATGTATGGGAATGTAATCGGGGTTTTCTTCATGAGCGGATGCCTTGCCGTGTATCTGGCGGCATGGGTGCTTGGAAAGAAGATTCTGGACATTGAGTTTTAAGAAGCAATTGAAGTTTAAAAAGTAAGACTGCGAATCATAACGATTCGTCCGCAAAAAAGGGGAGGAATCAAATGTTGTGGATTTGTCTGACCGCATGGGCGGGGCTGTTCATCTGGTATTTCCGGATGAGAAAAAAGGCGGAAGATCACAAATTGGTGAGACGGATTTTCTGCCTTGCAGCGACAGGGTTTATAGCGGGCACTGCACTCTGCCTTCCGATCGGAGTGCGAAAAGTTTCAGGAGATGAAAAAGCGGAACTTCAACTGGAACGGGGTGCCTTAGGCAGCCAACCGACAGAGGAAAAACTTGAGGTTTCTGTTGGAAATCAGAAACCGGAAAGAATTACACTGTCTGTACCTGCAAGAGCTTACAGCGCAGAAGAGATAGAAGAGGCGTTCAGTGCGGCGATAGAGGCGCTGGATGAAATCATCTTAGGTGAGAATCTGTCTTTTCATACGGTAAACAGAAACATGGATCTGGTTACGGAAATACCGGGAAGCCCGGTGGCGCTTAGCTGGGAAACAGACAGGCCGTTGTTGATTGACAGCCGGGGTTTGCTGTCAGACGAGATTCCCGAAGAAGGAGTGGAGGTTACGCTGAAAGCGGAACTGGAACTTCAGGGGGAAACAACAGAATATATACGGAAGGTTCAGGTCTATCCACCGGAGATAAAAGGGCGGGATGCGGTTCTTAGGGCACTGAAAAAAGCAGTGGAAAAAGAAAACGAAGCACATCCCGAAGAAACAGCCTATTATCTGCCGGAGACACTGAACGGAGAAACTGTAACATGGTCAAAAGTGCCGGATCTGACAGGTCTGGAGCTGATGGCACTTGCCGCGGCGGCAGGAGCAGTCTGCTGGGCGGCAAAAGGAAGGGAAGAAGAAAAAGCAAGGCAGAAAAGAGAAGAACAGATGCTGCGGGATTATCCCGAAATTGTCAGCAAAATGGTTCTTCTTCTAGGTGCCGGGCTTGGAATGCGGAAAGTACTCGAGCGGATTGCAGTGGATTACCGGAAAAATCTGGCGCTTGGCGGGCAGAAACGTTTTGCCTATGAAGAGATTGTATTTACCTGCCAGGAGATGGAAAACGGTGTTTCCGAGCAGGAAGCGTACCAGCGCATGGGAATGCGTATGGGAACCGGAGCGTATCGTTCCCTTGCTGTTCTGCTGACGCAGAATCTGAAAAAAGGCAGTAAAGGACTGCTGGAATTATTGAAACAGGAATCGCAGGAGGCCTTTGAGGAGAGAAGAAGGCAGGCGAAAACAACAGGAGAAAAGGCATCGACAAAGCTTCTTCTTCCGATGGGCATGATGCTTGCGGTTGTATTGGTCATACTCACGGTTCCGGCATTTTTGTCCTTTTATGCATAGGGGATGTTTTTATCCCCACAACAGCTGGTAAAGAGAGGGAGGTGGGAATTATGAAGCTGATATCGGAGTTCTGGAAAGAGGAAGATGCGGTGGGTGTTGTGGAAGTGATTCTGATTCTCGTTGTGCTGATCGGACTCGTACTAATCTTTAAAAAGCAGCTTGTGAGTCTGGTCAACAGTCTGATGGAGAAGGTCACAAACCAGAGCAACACCGTATAAACGGGAAAATGTCCAATACGGAACTCCAAAGAAAAATTTAGAAGCCGGTACGGACCTATATGTCATTTGCATATCTGTGTCTCGGTATATCCTTTATCCGATCCACGGCATCTAAAGTTCGAAAAAGTAAAAGTAAAGTGGAAGGAGCTGTATCCCATGAGGGAAACAGAAAGACAGAAAAGATGGGCAGCCGGAAGCATAACAGCATATTTGTGTCTCGTTCTGATACTGATGCTTTCCCTGATTTCCGGGACAATTGCGTCGGTGCGAAATGCCCATGCACGGGTGATGACGGCCTGCGCAATGGAACAGGGACTGTATTCTCTGTTTGCCGGGTATGACAGAACACTGCTGGGACAGTACGAGCTGTTTTTTTATAACGGCGGGGATAAGAGCGGTGTCTGGAAACCTGAAATCATGAGCAGAAAAGTCGCAGAAACTGCGGGAGAAGTTCTGTCCCCCACTGCATCGGGGATGGGAATTCTATCAGGCAGTTTATCTGGCGGACAGGTTACAGAAGTTTATCTCGGCGGCTATCGTCTTGCGACAGACGAGGAGGGAAGTGCTTTCTCCCGTCAGATCTGTGAGGCAATGAAAGCCAGCCTTGGAACTTATGGAATACAGCAGCTTTCCCAGAAATTAAGAGGAGAACAGGAAACCGTGAAACGTCAGGAGGACGGACAGAGCGGTTACGAGGAAGAGGAGGTTTTAAAACAGTATGAAGAATCCAAACAGCCAGAAGAGGGAACAGAAAAAACAGAAGGTGAAGGAGAATCTGGAAACGGCACGCCTTCGGAACCGGATCAGAAGCAGCCGGTACCGGAAGATTTTGTGAATCCGATTGAGGTCATTCAAAAAGTAATGAAAATGGGAATTTTAGGACTGGTCCTCCCGGAAGGGCAGGCACTGTCGCAGGGGGAAACGGATGTATCGTTTCTTGCATCAAAACGGAAGCTGCAGAGCGGGTTTGGCATGGCAGAGTGTGGAAAAGAACTGAGCTTTGTGGATAAGATGCTTTCGTCCGAATATATTCTGTGGAAATTTCCGTGCTATACCAGCAAGGAGAAGAAGGAAGGGCTGCAGTGCCAGGTGGAATATGTGCTCTGCGGAAAAAACAGTGATCAGGATAATCTGGCGGGAACCGTGAACCGTTTGCTGGCGCTGCGGGAGGCGGCAAATCTGGTGTATCTGGCGAAAGATGCGCAGAAGCAGGGCGAGATGGAAGCAATGGCGGGGGTAATTGCCGCGTCGTTTGGAGTTCCGGCGGCGATGCCGGTTGTGAAAATGGCACTTGCCGTGTGCTGGGCATTTGCAGAAAGCATTCTGGATCTGCGGGAACTGCTGGATGGTGGAAAAGTAGCACTGTTCAAAACGGCAGAATCGTGGCAGCTTTCTCTGGAACAGCTTCCGAAACTGCTGGAAACAGGGGATCAGAGCAGAAAAAATGCACCGGGCGGCATGGAGTATTCCGATTATCTGCGGTTGCTTTTGATGCAGAAATCGGGAAAAGCGGTAACGTTTGGAGCGATGGATCTGGTGGAATACAATATGCGGACAGAACAGCAGCAGCCGGGTTTCCGACTGGATTGCTGTGTCGATGAACTGGAAGCCGGTTTTACGGCGGTAATTGGGAAACGAGAGTATGAGATTACGAGAAATTATGGATATGAGATGCAGGGAGCAGCCTGAAAAATGGGATGACTCCGGCAGGGATACAAAAGGGTGTTCTTCTGAACGGCACATTTATTTCTGGAACCTTATCAAAAAACTTATCCACTCTTCCGGGAATTTTTATAAATCCGGATCAGGAGAGCAGCCTTTTGTAAAACGAAAATGGAACAGGGCAAGCCTGACGGTGGAAGCTTCACTGGCACTTCCTGTTTTTCTGATCGCGGTTCTTGTGTTATTAAAAATCGTGGATCTTTACCGGCTGCATGGAATGCTGACGGTATCTCTGCAGGAGTCCGCGCGGTATCTTTCCGTCTGCGCCTACGCGGTGGATGAGACGGGAAAAGAAACGTATGAAATACCGGAAACGGCCGCGTGCATTGCTTATGCAGAAGCAAAGATTCCAAAAGAAATCCGCGAAAATGGAATGGTGACACTGGCAGGAAGCCGTGTGAAAAATGGATGGCTGGAACTGAAAGCGATTTACTGGCCGAAAATGGGAAACCGCCTCGTTCCGGTGCGGAACCGGGGAATTGCAGCGTGTGCGAAAGTGCATCTGTTCTGCGGAAAGACAGAAGAGGAGGCGGATGAAGAAGAGGGCGAAGCAAAACAGATGGTGTGGGTGACTGAGAACGGCAGTGTGTATCATACCGATTCGTCGTGCAGTCATATCAATCTTTCGATCCAGGTTTCCTCACCGGGTGCGCTTGCGTGGAAACGGAATCAGGATGGAGAAAAATATAAGGAATGCGAACAGTGCGTGGGAAATGGCGCTGCGGGGGCAGAAGTTTACTATACGAAATACGGAAACCGGTATCATAACAGTCTTTCCTGCAAAGGGCTGAAACGTAAAGTAAAACTTGTAGCACTGGAACAGACGGATGGACTGCCGCAGTGCTCGAAATGCGCGAAAAAGGCGGCGTAAGAAAGCCGGATATGAGCAGAGCAGGTGTCTTCTTTCCGGGTGAGACCGGAAAGAAGGACGGTAAACAGAAACTCGGGTTTGCGGAAAGGAGGCCGCGGCTGTGTATCAGGAAGAAGTAAAGAGTGCAATTATATTGCTGTATCTGGGGATTCTTGCCGGAATGGATGTGAGGAAACGGCAGATCAGCCTTGTCCTGACCGGTGTTTTATTCCTTGCAGGCATTGGATGGCAGATTCTGGTGGAACAGACATCGTGGCTGGAATGGCTGCTGTCCCTGCTGCCGGGAGCGGGATTTCTGACGCTCAGTTATATATCACGGGAACAGGTGGGATACGGGGACGGCCTTCTGCTTCTGACGGTTGGAATCTGGCTGGGATTTGGGCAGACGTTCGGCGTTCTGACGCTGGGACTCATTCTCTGTTCGGTACTCTGCGGAGTCCTTCTGATGCGGAAGAAAATACGGAAACAGGATTCTATACCGCTGGTGCCGTTTCTGCTGCTTGGATTTGTGGGGAGGTGCGGAATGCTTTGAAAGTGAAAATGAGAAAAGCAAGTATTACGGTAGAGGCAGTTCTGGTCGTGCCGCTTGTTCTGATGGTGATTTTTCTTCTGCTGTCGCTGACATTTTTTGTGCACGCACGGAGCTGGTATACATTTGCGGCATATGAAAGCACAATGCTTGCCGCCAGTGAAGGCCGCCTGTCTGTGGAAAAAGGAGAGGCAGCCGCCCAAAGCCGGATGGAATGGTGGATTTCCCAGATACCGCTTCCGGCTGAACCGGTGACTGTACAGACGGTGTGCAGAGAAAAAGAGATTCAGATAAAAGCAGAAGGAAACATTCTGCCAATCTGGAGCCGGAACGTGTGGGAATATTCGGTTTTGAGTGAAAGCAGGAGAAACAATCCGGTGAAAACGATCCGGAAGATACGGGCAGTAAAACAGATCTGGAACCAGAAGTAAGGACGGAAGCGGAGAAATGCAGATTGATTATAAAAGAGATTTGAACCATACGTATGTTATTTTACAGGAGGAAAAAGAGCCGGACACGGCGTCGTATCAGATCCGTATGCTGTTGACAAACGCAATCCCAGGGCTTTTGGACTGCAAAATCGGGAAAATGGATGATAAAACACTGTTTTACTATGAGGTGACATCAAGGCAGTCGCTTCAGAGTGTGTTTGAACAGCGCTCGATTGGGGCGGAGGCGCTGCGGAAACTGTTTGAACAGCTGCTGGATCTTCTCGAAGAACTGGGGCAGTACCTGCTTGCACCGGACGGCCTCGTTCTGCAGCCGGAGCTGGTTTTTGCAGATGCAAATCTGGAGAACTTTTCCTTCTGTTATCTGCCGGGAAAGCAGGGACACACAGGCTGTTTTCAGAAGCAGATACGGGAGCTGATGGAATATCTGCTGCCGAAGCTGGATCACCAGGAGCAGGATGCGGTGGTACTCGGGTATGGACTGTATCGGGAGATTTCGGCGGAGATCTTTTCGGTTGAGATGATTCAGGCACTCTTATATCAGATAGGGAAAGAGAAGAAAGAAACGACGGAGCAGGAGGGAAAAGAGCGTCCCAGGGAAGAAAATCCGCCTGTACAGATGGAGGAAACACTTTGGGAAGAACAAGAAGCGGAAGCGGCGGAAAATTTTTTTGTGGAAGCGGAGGAAGAAAAGGATGAGGGACGCTGGAAAAATATTGTGGAAGCAGTGATCTGCATCGGATTTCTGGGAGGTGTGCTGGCACTGCGGTGGACACAGGCCGAAACGGTTTGGTATCTGGTGCTGGGAGGAGCGGCGGCTGTTGTGGGAATTGTAAGTCTGGCATTGGAACTTGTCAGCCAATGGAAAAAGCGGCAGCCGGGAACAGAAACAGGAAGCTATGGGAAGTCCGCAGGAATCCGGAAACAAGGAGAAACAGGAGATGTATTTTCGGAATATCAGAATCGGAAGGGCTTAAAACAGAAAGATGGAACATGGAATCCGCAAAGCGATACAGAACAGCAGGGATGGAGAAGGGATTCCTCAGTCGAAAAAGAGAAAACATGGGAAAAGAATGAAGAACAGGAAAACAGAAAGATGCACAACCTGAGGGAATTGGAGGGGCATGAAGAGGATCTGTTTGGAAAAACGGAACTGCTGACCAGCCCGGAGGATGAGGGAAGGGCATATCTGATTCCGCTAGATCCGATTGATCTTCCGCTGATTCCGATTGAACGCGGAAGCACATTGATTGGAAAACTGTCAGCGGCGGCAGATGTAATTCTGCCATACCGTACGGTAAGCCGCCTTCACGCAAAGCTGGTCAGTACAGAAGAGGGAGATTATCTGCTGGATCTGAATTCGCGGAACGGAACAACGGTGAATGGCGTTCCATTGATGGGCGAGACAAAAAAGAAGCTGGAGGATGGAGACGATATCTCATTTGCCGGGAAGAAATACCGGTATAAGGCGGGAGAGAAAAACAGAAATTAGAGAAAAATGACGCATTACACTTTTTCGATTTGGAGAAAGTGCTGGATGCGTTATTTTTAACACCAGTAGACAAGAAGTCCCCCGTTTCTGAAGCGGTGGGATGAATTGCTAAAAGAAACATAACGGCAGTGGCGGGCGGAGAGAAATCGGTATCTTCCACTGACATGAGGCAAGTCACAGTCGAACTATTTTCGACATGTCAGACTCCGTGAAATACCGACTGTGAGTTGAAACAATATGGCAGAATGATCGAAGAAAAAAGTTATGCGAATGAAACAAAAATATTATAGAAAAGAAAATTATGTATAAAGCTAAAAAGAGAAATAATGTAAAAAATAACGTCATAAAACGTCGAAAGCCGTTGTGAAGCGTCAATAATTGTCGAAAAACATTTATCAAAAAAGAAAAAAATTTGACGATTTCTTGCATTTACAAGTGAATTAAATTATAATAAAAAAATAGCACAAATAAGGAAATGATGTAATGGAAGAACAAAGGAAAAACAGTTACGATCCGAACGAAGATATCGTGGACCGTATGTGGAAGAGATCAAAAAACAGCATCAATCTGGTCATCGTCGTATGCAATATTCTGGTATTCCTTGCAGTCACACTGGCCGGAGGGACAGAGAACTCCAGACATATGATGGACTGCGGTGCGGCGTATGCGCCGCTGATTGAGAGCGGAGAATACTATCGCCTGTTTACGAGTATGTTTCTTCACTTTGGCATCCAGCATCTGATCAACAACATGCTGCTTCTTTTGTTCCTTGGGGATTACCTGGAACGCGCAGTTGGAAAGATCCGTTATCTGGTCATCTATCTGGGCGGCGGACTCGTCGGAAATCTGTGCTCGTATCTGCATGAACTGTCCCAGATGAAAACAGGGGAAGCACCGGCAGTTTCCGCCGGCGCTTCGGGAGCGATTTTTTCTGCAGTCGGAGCGATGCTTGTTCTTCTGGCATTTCGGAAAGGAAGGCTGGAGGATCTCACCTTCCGGCGGATGGCCGTCATGGCTATCCTTTCGCTGCTGGTCGGATTCCAGTCTTCAAATGTGGACAACTTCGCACACATCGGCGGTTTTCTGGCAGGTGCAGTCCTGATGGCGGTTCTCTATCCGGGAATAGCAAGGATCAGGAAAAGGGGAAAACGACTGTAAAGGTGCTTCCTTCCCCGGGAACGGAAGAAACGGAAATCGTGCCGTCGTGTGCGGTTACAATTTCCTTGCAGATGGCAAGTCCAAGGCCGGTTCCGTTTTTCTTATGTGTGACAAAAAGGTCAAAGAGAGTCGGCAGATCCTCGGCGGGGATTCCGCAGCCAGTGTCCTGCACACGGATGGTCAGAAAGTCACCGTCGAAACAGAGAGAGATTTTGATCGTTCCGCCGGAAGGCATTGCTTCCGCCGCATTTCGGATCAAGTTCAGAAAAAGCTGACGAAATTGCGTGGTATCAAGGGCAAAGCGCGGAATGGCAGATTCCTTGACAAGTTCAATGGAAACCTGTTGTTTTTCGAGGAGAACGCCGGTATCGGCACAGAGATTCTGGAGCAGAAGATAAGGATTCACGTAAGCGCGTACCGCCCGATATGAATGATTATAGCAGGAGAGCTCATCGAGCAGGGAGTTCAGAAAAGCCATATTTTCCTGGATTTTCTGAAAATAGAGATCGTTGGAAAGCTCCGGATGCGCTAAAAGAAGAAGCTGATGAAAGCTGTGGATAACCGCAACAGGATTTCGAACCTCATGTGAAATCCGGGAAATCATAGCGTGACATTCTTCCGATAAGCCCTGTGAATTGGTTGTTGGTTCTTTTGACATAGCCGTATCCTCCTTATGATGCGTAGGTAATGATTTTTGATTAGGCAAAAGTTTAGCATTGAAAAGGGGGAGCGCGCAACAAAAAGCGTTCTGCATTATTTGACATTTTTCGACAAATAGTGAGAAAATAGAGTTGTTCGGAACCGTGCGAAACGGGATTCGGAACAACAGAAAAATTTAAAAAAGTAAAGGAGAAAAAGATCATGGATTGTATTTTTTGTAAATTAGCAAACGGAGAAATTCCAACCGCGACACTGTATGAGGATGATGAGTTCCGTGTCATTCTGGATCAGGGACCGGCAACGAAAGGACATGCGCTGATTCTTCCAAAACAGCATTTTGCAAACATTTATGAAATTCCGGATGAAACCGCAGCGAAAGCAATGATTCTCGGCAAAAAAATGGCAACAGCCATGACGAAAGCGCTTCATTCCGATGGCTTCAATCTGGTACAGAACAACGGCGAGGCAGCAGGACAGACGGTATTCCACTTCCATATGCATCTGATTCCAAGATATGAAGGTGACAATGCCGGTATTGCTGCATGGAAGCAGGGAACTCTCGAGGATGCGGTAAAAGAGCAGATCATTGAGAGCGTGACGGCAGAGCTGAAGGCCTGAGAAAAGGCTGGCAGCAGCCAGAAAAAGAATCAATGACAGACGAACAGGGGCGGAGAACAATGGACAAAAATAACTTTTCAGAAATATATAAAAAGTATGTAATGACAGCCTATTCAGCCGCAATGCAGGTGGTGCACAATGAAGCCGATGCGGATGATATCGCACAGGAAACGATGGTGAAACTGTACCTGAATATTGATGCGCTGGATGAAGACAGAGTAGAAGGCTGGGTCCGTGTCGCTGCAAAGAATCTGGAAATTGATTATCAAAGAAAAACACAACGTTTTGACTGGAACGAACTGGATGAGGATCTTCGGGCGGAAGAGATGGAACTTCCGACGCTTGCAGAGGAAGAAAAGCAGGAGAGAAATCATTTTTTTCAGGAAGTGATGGATGCACTGAAAGATCATGATGAATCGGGTTATTATATTACGCGTGAAATCAAGGTGCATGAGCGTTCGGAAAAGGAAGTAGCATCCGAAATGGGTATCACCATCGGAAATCTGCGGGTGAAAATGACCCGGACGAAAAAATGGCTTTGCCAGCACTTTGCTGACAAAGCCAGAGAAAGGGGATTTCTGTAGTTACTATTTGCGTTCGCATTCCTGGATCAGGGAAAGGATGCGGCCGATGGAATCGGTGTGGCTGCTCTTCTTCATCGCATTGATGTAGGTCTGACGGTTTTCGTAAACCTCACGGATTGCGGACTGAAGAGTCTGCGCATTCACGGATTCTTCTTCCAGAACTTTACTGTAACCCTGACGCTCAAAGGAACGCGCATTTAAAATCTGGTCTCCGCGGCTGGCATTGGCAGAAAGCGGAATCAGAATGTTTGGTTTTGCCAGAGCACTGATTTCGCAGATCGCATTTGCGCCGGCGCGGGAGATGATCAGATCTGCTGCGGCGAAGAGATCCGGGAGCTCATCTTTGATGTACTCGAACTGAACGTAACCTTCGGTACCATTTAAGGATGCATCCAGTTTATCTTTACCGCAGAGATGAATCACCTGGAAATCTTTCAGAAGTTCTGGTAAAATAGAACGGACCGCATGATTGACAGCGACGGAACCGAGGCTTCCTCCGATGACGAGAATAACCGGTTTTGCGGCATTGAATCCGCAGAACTTCAGGCCTTCCCGTGCATCGCCGGACAGCAGTTCCTGGCGGATTGGCGTTCCGGTCAGAACGGCTTTGTTTTCCGGGAGACATTTAACGGTTTCCGGGAAATTACAGCAGACCTTTGCAGCGGACGGAATACACAGCTTATTTGCCAAGCCAGGCGTCATATCCGATTCATGGATGAGCGCCGGGACTTTACATGCTTTGGCGGCAAGGACAACCGGTACCGAAACGAAGCCGCCTTTGGAGAAGACAACGTTTGGTTTCAGCTTTTTGAGCAGTTTTTTTGCTTCAAAGTAGCCTTTTACGACGCGGAATGGATCGGAAAAGTTTTTCGGATCGAAGTAGCGGCGCAGCTTTCCGGATGAAATTCCGTAATACGGAATGCCGAGATCTTCGATCAGCTTGCGCTCCATACCGTCGTAGGAACCGATATAAGAGATTTTATAACCTGCTTCCTTTAATTTTGGAATCAGGGCAATATTCGGGGTAACATGGCCGGCGGTACCTCCGCCTGTCAGAACAATATGCTTCATGAGAATTCCTCCCTGGAATTTGATAATATCATTTGGCTTTTATTATCCCCTCAAGAAGAAAAAAAGTCAAGAGCGGTTACAACATGGAAAATGCCGAGGAACGGAAGAAGATGAAAAAGATAGAAAAAGAAGAACAGCTGAAAAAGAAACTGGAGCAGACGATGGAAGAAAAAATGGCTGCGGATTCGAAAACGGTGGAAGGGGAATCGGCAGTTGTAAAGGCAGAGGAAGGAAACACAGAAACAGAACAGGAGCCGGAGGCTGCGCCTGCACTTTCAGAGGAAGAACTGAATGCAATGTACGAGCGCTTCCAGCAGCGACTCCAGAAGGAAGGACTCGCGGACGCGGAAGGCAACCCGACAGAAAAAACACTGGAGATCCGCCGCCAGATCGTGGAGAGAAAGGCAGAACGCGAAAAGCAGGCGGAGAGACAGAAGAAGATTGCGAAGAGAGCGAAAACAACAAAACACTGGGTACGGACGGCAAAGGCGGCTGGTGTTGTGTTGGTTGTGGGAGCTTGCGTGTTTGGAGCTAGTATGACGAGTGAGGCGAATCGGATTCGGTTGGTGGAGACGATTAATGGAGTGAGAAATACGGGCGATACTACATGGGTAGATAATGGTGAGGAAAGAAAATATACAGAAGGAAGTATAGATGAGGCACAAAAAGAAATAAAAGAAAAATTACATTTGCCAGTTCCAGAATTTTATTATATTCCTGCAGGAATGGAGTATAGTAAATATATGGTATTTGAGGACACGCAAATAGCTTGGATAGAGTATCAGTATAATGAGCATATTGTGTATTTTCAATTAGCGGCAAATGAAAATGATTTATCACAAGGAAGTTGGAAAGATAAAGAAAAAGTTCAGGTAGATACACTTGATGAAGCAATAGAAGTTGAAGTGGGAACTATTTCCGAAAATGATGAAGAAAATTATTATGCATTGTGGAAATATAAGGATGCATATTATCAATTAAGTGGACAAATAGAAAAAGAAGAGCTAATAAAAATTTTAAATGAAATGCAGTATAATGTGTAATTAAGCAGAGGCTTTGACGTATATAGTATGTAGATGAAGATGAGGGGAAAGAGGAAGTATGAAAAAGGTTATGAATTTAAAAAGTGTACTCTTTTGCGCGATGCTCGTCCTTATGATGTCATTGAATACAGTGAACGTACAAGCTGATGCGTTGGATTATTTAGGACAAACAATTGATGGATCTGAGTTAACAAATGAGATTGAATCAGTTGGAACTTATCAAAGTGTAGCAAGAAGTACATATTTACATCAAGGTGTTGTAAGAATTACAAATAATGGTAATGGATATATTGGAATTACAGGGGCAACGCAATGCAATGTAAGTTGTAACACGGTAAAATTGAATGTATATTTGGAACGTTCAAGTGGACCAGAAGATTTTTATAGTTACAAAAAATGGGAAAATGTAGATTATAATACCAATTCTTTATATTTTAGTACACAGATAAAGGTAGAGAAAGGTTACTATTATCGCTTAAGAGGCTATCATTCGTGTACAAAAAATGGTGTGCTTGAAAATGGTGGAAGCTCAACCAATGGTATTTATATTGGCTAAGGAATTTTCAAGGTAACTACAAAATTTATTCAAAAACGAGCAAAAAAGTATTATTTATACAAGCACAAGAGAGAGATGTAAACGAATAAAAAGAATTTCTAGCCCATTAGTTTACAACTCCCTCACCCCTTAAAAAACCGGGGCCAGTCCCCTATAGAAACCTTATAACAATGAATATATTAAGACGAAAACGCAGATCTTTCAGGATTTTCAACGCGTCGAAATTCCTTTTTCCAACCACAACACAGATCTGAGTCATCATGTGTTACTATGTTCAGCGTGTGAGTGATCATACGGAACATCGGCTGGCCCCGATAAGTGAGGCATCGGTATTACTGCAGGAATACCGGTGCCTCTTTTCTGTACGCTTCTACAAGCCGATGCCCATAATTGAACAAAAATATCAAGATTGTTGTGCAATCTGCTTTAAAATTCCGTTGGAATCCGCCAGATATTATGCTATAATAATCAAAAAAGAGAGAATAAGCATAAAATACAAAAGGAATTTCAGATTATTTTCGCGGACAACGCGTCAAAGACTATGCTGGCATGAGAACTTGACGACTGCTGGCTGCGATAACGGGCCAAACGTATAACGCGTGTTTTGACCCGCAGTGACAACATTTTGTCCCCGAACAAAACGGGAGAACAGGAGGCATCTTATGCGTCTTACATTTCTTGGAGCAACACATGAAGTGACGGGCAGTTGTTATTATCTGGAGGCTGCCGGGAAGAAGTTTTTAGTGGACTGCGGTATGGAGCAGGGACCGAATATTTATGAAAACAAGCCGATTCCGGTTCCGGCATCCCAGCTGGATTTTGTATTGATCACGCACGCGCACATCGATCACACCGGAAATCTGCCGCTGCTGTATGCGCATGGCTTCCGCGGCCCAATCTATATGACTCCGGCGACGGTAGCGCTTTCGGACATCATGCTCCGTGACAGCGCACACATTCAGCTTGCCGAGGCCGAGTGGCGGAACCGCAAGAACCGCCGGGCGGGAAAAGAAGATTACGTCACACCATACACAATGGAGGACGCCCTCGGCGTGATCCGTCTGCTGGAAGGCATTCCGTATCATCAGCGTGTGACACTATCGGACGGCATTCAGATCCGTTTTCTCGATGCCGGTCATCTGCTCGGCTCCGCATCCATTGAGCTGTGGCTGACAGAGGACGGTGTGACGAAAAAACTGCTCTTCTCCGGCGATATCGGAAATATCCATCAGCCGCTGATCAACGACCCGGAGTACCCGGAGAGCGCCGATTACGTGATTATGGAATCCACCTACGGCGATCGCAGCCACGGACCGAAACCGGATTACGTGCCGGAACTGGCAAAAATCATTCAGGAAACGCTCGACCGCGGCGGCAACCTCGTGATCCCGTCGTTCGCTGTCGGCAGAACGCAGGAGATGCTGTACTTTATTCGTGAAATTAAGGCAGAACATCTGGTTCACGGCCACGGCGAATTCCCGGTTTACGTGGACAGTCCGCTTGCCGTTGAGGCAACCAATATTTTCCGCGATCATCAGAAAGAGTGCTACGATTCCGATGCAGCTGCGCTCCTTGCGCAGGGCATTAATCCGATTCTGTTTCCGGGCTTAAAGCTCTCGATTACATCCGATGAGTCGAAAGCCATCAACTTCAACGAAACCCCGAAGGTCATCATATCCGCGAGCGGCATGTGCGATGCAGGACGAATCAAGCATCATCTGAAGCACAACCTCTGGCGGCAGGAGAGTACGGTTCTCTTCGTCGGCTATCAGGCCGTCGGTACACTGGGACGGGCGCTGATCGGAGGCGCGAAGGAAGTGAAACTGTTCCAGGAAGAGGTTCATGTGAACGCGCACATCATCCAGTTCCCGGGCATGAGCGGCCACGCAGATCAGGAAGGACTGCTCAAATGGGCGGGCAGTCTACAGGCAAAACCGGACCGCGTTTTCGTAACGCACGGCGAAGATAAAGTGACGGAAATTTTTGCAGAAAAACTGTGGGACGAATTCCGCTACCCGGCGATGGCTCCGTTCTCCGGCACGGTATTTGACCTGAAAGAAAATGAATTCATCGAAAAAACCGTTGGCATTCCGATCCAGAAGGAAACAACGGCAAACGCAGGAACACTGCGCACGAGAAGCAGCGGAAATGCCGTCTTCGATCGTCTCGTTGCGGCTGGTCAGCGGCTGCTCACCGTCATTACAAGAAACAAAGGCGGTGCTAACAAAGACCTTTCGAAATTTGCCGATCAGATCAACAGTCTCTGCGACAAATGGGACAGATAAAGCAGTCCGGTGGCTGGAAGAAAGACTGTGCTATTAATATAGAAGAAAAACTGGAAGAAAGCAGGCGGCAGGGAAGCTGTGCTGCATCAGAAAAGAAAAAACAGAAGTGGATAAATTACAAACTCCCCGGGGTGAGCATTCCCCGGGGAGGTATTATAATAAAAAAGAGCAAGCGTAAAAAAAGTTATTTCTGGATAGCCTGTTCCAGTGCTTTTGCAAGCTGGTCTGGACATGATGTTCCGCGTCCGTTGCAGTCGATGCCTTTCATGCGGGAGATGGCTTCGTTTACGTCCATGCCCTCAACGAGTCTTGCAACACCCTGTGTGTTTCCGTTGCATCCGCCTACGAACTGTACGTTGTGTACTTTACCGTCTTCTACCTCAAACAGAATTTTTCTGGAACAGGTACCTTTTGTTGTATATTCCATCGATAAGATCCTCCTTTGTGAATAAAAAATTAGAACATTATCGTGAACTTCAGCCACGATAATTCTTCGGTTCCTGCTATTATACCATAGATTACGAAAACAGCAAAGAAAAAAGATACCACAGATCCAAAATTTATTGTATACTGTAACAGGAATTACAAAGAAACCAGAAGGAAAAGAAAATGGACTCCCAGAGTTTTCCGTTCTTACTTTAGCGGCTGACCGCTGACAAAAATGATTTCATAAAAGCAAGAACAGAAAGAATCGGAGAGTACATGTAAAGTTATTGGAGGATATCATAAACATGAAGTTAATCGGAATTATCGGTGCAATGGAAGTTGAAGTTGCAAGCTTAAAGGAAATGATGACGGATGTTACAATCCACACGAAGGCATCCATGGAGTTCAACCACGGTTACCTGAACGGAAAAGAAGTGGTTGTTGTGCGCAGCGGAATCGGTAAAGTAAATGCCGGTATCTGCACGCAGATTCTTGTGGATGATTACGGCGTGGACTGTGTCATCAACACCGGAATCGCAGGCTCCCTGCGGAATGAAATCAATATCGGCGATATCGTCATCTCGACCGATGCTGTTCAGCACGATATGGATGTGCGCATCTTCGGATACCCGCTCGGCGAGATTCCGCAGATGGGCGTTTTAAGCTTCCCGGCAGACGAGCACCTTGCAGAGGTGGCAGAGGAAGTCTGCAAGGAAGTCAATCCGGAAATCCAGGTATTCCGCGGACGCGTGGTCAGCGGTGACCAGTTTATTTCCAGCAAAGAAGTGAAAAACCATCTGATCGAGGAATTCAACGGTTCCTGCACCGAGATGGAGGGCGCTGCGATTGCGCAGGGCGCTTATCTGAACAAGATTCCATACGTCGTACTCCGCGCCATCTCCGACAAAGCAGACGACAGCGCAACAATGGACTACCCGACCTTTGAGAGCGAGGCAGCCCGCCACTGTGTCAACCTGCTGCAGGAAATGGTAAAACGCCTGTAATCTAAAAAAAGCAAGAAGAAAAAATCGACAAACGGGCAGGCGAAAACCAGCGAAACCACGCGAACCGGCACGAAAGCAGTCCCCTGAAGGAACGAAAAATAAAAATTCACGCGAAAAAGCACAGAATCACAAAGAATTTGACGAACGTTTTTTGTTTCCAAATTTTTCCGGCGGTGCTATACTGTGGCACATCGGAACAAGAAGATTCTCACTACGGATTGCTCAGCAGTAAAACACTTGCTGTTTTGCTGCGTAAGAAAGTGATTCAGGTGTGAGCAGCCCTCCTTTTGCGAAGCAAAACTTTCAATGAGGGCTGCGAATGTTACAGTTCACAGGTACCTGGGAACTGTAACACGTCTCCACTGCCGATATGCCAGCGGAAGAATCCTGTGCGCGCAAATTCTGCCGCGGCATCCGCCGATGCACCGCAACGGAAGCACCGGCATATGATCATGACAGGCAAATTCAAAAATCATCAGGGGGAATAAGAATGCTGGAGTTTTGTGTGAAACAAAATGTGTTCTTATACGCAATGATAGCAGCAGGAATCGCCGGTGTGTGGTGCCTGTTCTGGAATAACCGTTTCTACACCCGGGCCATCCGCGATCTCGGAAGGCTGAAGGAACCAAAGTCGAAATGGACCAGGTCGGTGCTGGAAACGTGTCAGAGAAAAGCGCATCCCTTTTCGAATGCCGGGGCGTTTATGCGCAGCCAGATTGCACAGGGCAGGTCAGCGGGAATGGCAGTCCCGACGCTTCTGCGCGGAAGCCAGAATATGATCCTCACGGTTCTGGCGCTGTCGATTCTTTCGCTGTGGGCGATCTACCGATACCGTTATGGAGAGGCGGAGCTGATGCGCTACCTCGGAACGGGCATCGCGCTCGCCGGAGGCCTTGTCTTTTTCCGGCTCTGTCTGGATTTCGGCGGAAAAGAGGAAATTCTGCTGAACGGCTGGACAGACTATCTGGAAAATGAGTTTGCAGCGACGAAACAGAGTGCGGTGCTGGAAACCGTACAGCAGACCGAACGGCAGCCGGTGCAGGCGGAAGCCATGGCACAGGCGGGAACCGGAGCGGCGAAAACAAAAGCGCAGACTGCGGGAAGCGAGTCCGCCAAAGAGCGGAACGAACTGTTCGCAGATCCGGAAAAAGAAGCGAGGATTTCGAAAGTCAGGGAGGGCATCCGCCAGACCGCCGCGGCCGAGAGCAGGTTTGCCGGAATGCTGACGCCCGAGGAAGAGAAGCTGATGAGGGAGATTATCAGCGAATACGTGTAAATACCAGGGGATCAGGCCGGGGAGCATGGCATATCGACATGACCATATTTCCGAATCGGCAGTCCGCAGGTATCTAAGATAAAAATATTTCAGGCAGTGCCGTCTTTCAAAACAGACAGGCGGCACTGCTTTCCCGGATAAAGCAGAATCATCATCTGCAAAAGGAGGAACCAACATGAGACTTGTAATTCTTGAGGCAGAGTCACTGGGAAAGGATATGGATCTGTCCGGCTTTTCCCGTTTTGGAGAAGTGACAGTATATGAAAAAACAACGGAGGAGGAATGCCCGGAGCGTGTGCGGGAGGCGGATATTGTCATCTGCAACAAGGTGCGCATGTGCAGCCGCACCCTGTCCGGCGCGGAGAACCTGAAACTGATCTGCGTCACCGCAACCGGCATCAACAACATCGATCTCGATTATGTGAAGCGCCACAACATCGCCGTGACGAACGTCGCCGGCTATTCCACCGTCAGCGTGGCCCAGCACACCTTTGCGATGTACTTCTATCTGGCAGAAAAACTCCGTTATTACGATGATTACGTAAAAAACGGCAGCTACGCCGCCAGCAGTCTTTTCACCTGCATGGACAGACCGTTCACCGAGCTGGAGGGCAAGACGTGGGGCATCATCGGCCTTGGCGCGATTGGTAGAAAAGTGGCTTCGATTGCACAGGCATTCGGCTGCCGTGTGATCTATTACTCCACCTCCGGTGCACACGACGATCCGGACTACGAGCGGGTCGATCTCTATCGTCTGCTGAAGGATTCTGATGTGGTTTCCATCCACGCCCCGTTAAATGAGGCGACCGAGAACCTGATGAATATCGAAACGTTTGCCAACATGAAGCGGAACGCAATTCTGATCAACGTCGGCCGCGGCTCGATCGTGAATGAGCGTGACCTCTGCTGTGCCCTGCGAGAGGGCCTGATCGCCGGAGCAGCGCTCGATGTACTTTCCAGCGAGCCGATCCGCAGTGACAGTCCGTTGCTGAAAATGGCGGACGACGACCGCCTGTACATCACGCCGCACATCGCCTGGGCATCGAAGGAAGCCCGCACGCGCCTGATCGGACTGGTGCAGAAAAATATTGCTTCGTACCTGGAAGGCGGCATGGAAAACCGCGTGGTATAAAAGGGATACAAATCCAGGGACAAAATACATAAAAAGAGCCGGACATCCGACGGAACCGCAGAGGGGACTGTAAGAACAGCCGCTCCCAGGTTCCGCCGGATGCCCGGCTTTTGCATTTGCTTTATTCGCTGCAAAAACGAGAGAACATTATTCCTCTGTAATCTGAATTTCCAGATAATCAAACTCCAGCGATTCAATAAAATTATCCTGTGTGAACCGCGTTTTCGATCTCCGTTTAAACTCCGAAATATTCGTATCGAGCCAGATCGGCTTCGCCAGATTCCAGGCATCACAGATTTCATCGAGCGCACGGAAGACCTTGTGCGTTCTGGTATCCTCATCGTCGATGCAGACGGTAAGATCCTGAAGAATATGATTGTTTTCCACTAATTTTCCCCACATCTGAAACATATTAAAAATCCTCCTGAAAAGTACAAAGTGAACAGTGCATTTGGAACGACCGTGTTAATCGCTGGTAACGGTATGCAGTTCTTTAAAATCCTTCGGCGAGATCCCATACTCTTTTTTAAACGCGCGGTAAAAACTCGAATAGTCGTGAAATCCGAACAGCAGATACACCTTCGTGACCGGTACATCGCCGAGCAGCGCTTCACGGCACCTTGCCAGCCGCTTTTTGGAAATGTACTGGTGGATCGACATGCCGATTTCATCCTTGAAAACGTGCGCAATGTGATATTTGCTCACAAAAAGCTCCACTGCCAGCCGTTCGAGCGACAGATCCTCGGACAGGTGCTCATCAATATAGAAACAGAGCTGTTCATACAGCGAGAGCTGTGCTTTCCGGGTGAGCGGGTGATGCTGCTCATACACTGTTCGGTTGATCTGCATCAGCAGGTCGCTGACGTAGAGAAAAATCTGCGTCTCTTTTCCAAAATGATCGGACCGCATTTCTTCGATCAGGCGGATGGTGCGGTACTGGATCGTGTTGAACTCGACGGAATCGAGCGGGAACAGATATTTCTGATTTTCGGCAGCGTATTCCATCAGGTAAACGTAGTCGGCGGAACGGGCGCGGAGCTGCTCTGCAAAAGCGGCGCTGACCCAGAACACAAAGCGGCGGTACGGCACAGACAGGTCGTGCATCACCAGATGATGCGGCACGCCGGGCGGAATCAGAAGAAGATCGCCGGGCGTCGGTGTGTAGAGCACCCCGTCGATTTCCAGGGAGATCGCCCCTTCGAGAAAGAGATAGAACTCATAATGGGTATGCGTATGTTCTTTTACGCCGGGTACATCGACGGTGCTGTAATAGTATAACTCAAACGTATCCGAAATCATGTACTGCCGGGTGGCAAATTTCGTCTGCAGTTTTTCTTTCATAATAAAAGCATCCTTGCAAAAAAATGATATTTTTGAACTATAACAACAATTCCCAGCATATCACAAAACAGCAAGTTTTACAATGTATTCGGCAATCCGCACAATAGAAAAAAACAACTTGTCCGGTTATGATACAAGGGAATAAAATAAAAACAGAATGCAGAATAAATTTCAGATAAAGATCAAAACGGAGGAACAGCTATCATGAATCAGATTCTCGAACAGCTTGGAACATACGGCATTGTGCCGGTTGTCGTTTTACAGGATGCAGCAAAAGCAGAGCCGCTTGCCGAAGCTCTCTGCAAGGGCGGACTTGCCTGCGCCGAAGTGACCTTCCGCACCGATGCGGCAGAAGAATCCATCCGCATTATGAGCGAAAAATTCCCGGAGATGCTGGTGGGAGCCGGAACTGTGCTCACAACCGAGCAGGCGGACCGCGCCGTGAAAGCCGGAGCAAAATTTATCGTCAGCCCGGGCCTCAACCCGGAGGTAGTAAAATGGTGCCAGGCACACGAAGTACCGGTGATCCCGGGCATCGTGACCCCGACTGAAATGGAGCAGGCGATCGGTCTTGGGCTTACCATGGTGAAATTCTTCCCGGCAGAACCGGCAGGCGGACTGAAATACATCCGTGCCATCGCAGCACCGTACACCATGATGAAATTCATGCCGACCGGCGGCATCAACCCGCAGAATGTAAGAGAATACCTGGCATACGACCGCATCGCAGCATGCGGCGGAAGCTGGATGGTAAAAAATACGATGATTGAAAACAACGAATTCGACCGCATCGAAGAGCTGGTGAAAGAGGCGGTTGAGATCGTAAAGGAAAGCCGGACGTGATGACATCCTTCCCGCAGCCGCTGGGCACCGACCGTTGACCTCGAGCGTGATCCGAGATGGGGAAGAAACGAGGAGTGCTACGGCGAGGACCCTGTGCTGACCGGAAAAATGGCCGGCGCTTACATCGAGGGAATGCAGGGCGACGATCCAAAATATCTGCGCTGTGCATCAACCCTGAAACACTTCTATGGAAACAACACCGAGGTCGGCCGCGGCTGGAAGAACTCTTCGATTGACCCGCGGAATAAATATGAGCTGTATCTCGAGCCGTTCCGCAGATGTATTGAGGAGAGCGGCGCAGAGGGCATCATGACGGCGTACAACAGAATCAACGGCACCGTCGGCGGAATGGTCCGGGAAAACATGGAAATCTCGGAATCCGTCATCATGAAACAGGCGGACCAGAAGATGTATGAAAATAAAAAAAGTTCACGGTGAATCGCCGCAATGGATTGTCCCCGCGGGTCTTTTCGTGGTACAATGAAACATAACCGATAAAAAGAAAAACGAGGGCAGAACATGAACGAATTATATGAAATGATTGAAAAGAAAATCAAAGAATCCGGCTATCCGCGGCCGATTTCGGGAAGCGATGTTTACGATGACATCTGCGACCAGATCGAGGGAAAAGAGAACGGTTCCTATGTGGTATTATCGAAATTTGATGATGATGTGATTTTCGAGTACCACATCACGGTGATGGATGATGAATTCAACCTCGGCGTGCTGACGATGCGCACCCCGGAGGGCGTGTTTGAGACTGATTTTGATGCGTAAAGAAGGGGGAGCGATACCATGCCGAAGATTGAAAAAATCACGAAACAGACGGAGAATCCATATGTAAATCTTTATCTGGTGGAAGGGAAGAACAAGGTGGATCACCCGTTCCGTTACTATGTTGCTTCGCGCGCGAAAACGATGGAAGCGCTGAAGATCAAGACGAAGAAGAATACGCCGGACGGCGTGCTGATGTACAGTCTGTACGGGGAGAAGCGCGATAAAATCGTTCTGGTTCGCCAGTACCGTGTTTCCATTGACGACTACATCTACGAATTTCCGGCAGGCCTCGTAGAATCAGGTGAGGAGTTCCACGAAGCGGCAGTGCGTGAGATGCACGAGGAGACGGGGCTTACGTTCCACCCGTTAAAAGTAGATCCGTGTTATGAAAAACCGTTCTTCACAACCATTGGAATGACGGACGAGGCATGCTCCGCAGTTTACGGCTGGTGTGAGGGTGAGATCAGCCGGAAATACTTGGAGGAGAGCGAAGTTATTGAGGTTGTCTTGGCGGACCGTGAGGAGGCAAAGAGAATCCTCAGAGAAGAGAATGTAGCGATTATGTGCTCGTATCATCTGATGCATTTTATTCATGATGAGGAGCCGTTTGCATTCCTGAAATAAGTGGAGGGGAGCCAGAAAAACACAACCCCTGGAAGTTCTTAGCACGAACTGCCAGGGGTTGTGTTTTTCTGACTCCCATTTACGTTGTGGGGGACGGGATGGTGAGGACTCAGGTGTAGTATTGGGCCTGGGTTTCGTAAAGATTGGCGTAGATGCCGTGGTTTGCGAGGAGGGTGTCGTGGGTTCCGTCTTCGGCGATGCGGCCGTGGTCGAGGACGATGATGCGGTCGCAGAATTTGCAGCTGCTCATGCGGTGGGAGATGTAGACGGCGGTTTTGCCGGCAGTCATCTGGCTGAACTGTTCGTAGATTTCGGCTTCGGCGATGGGGTCGAGGGCGGCGGTCGGCTCGTCGAGGATGACGAACGGGGCATCCTTGTAGAGGGCGCGGGCGATAGCGGTGCGCTGGGCCTCGCCGCCGGAGAGGTCGACACCAGAGCCGTTGTTGTTGTAAAGGCGGGTGCGGACGCCCTGCGGGAGTTGCTGTACACGGTCGGTGAGACCGACTTTTGCAAGAGAGGATTGTAAAGCAGCTTCATCAATCTCGGTTCCGGCGGCGATGTTTTCGTCGAGCGGGAGGGAAAACAGGTGGAAATCCTGGAAAACGACGGAGAATGCCTGCGTGTACTCTTTGTAGCTATATTTGCGGATGTCAATGCCATTCAGGGTGATGTAACCTGAAGTTGGCTCATACAGGCGGCAGAGCAGCTTGATGAGTGTTGTCTTTCCGGCCCCGTTACGGCCAACGAGGGCGGTTTTTTCGCCGACGGCAAAGGACAGTGTCACATGTTCGAGTACCGGAATATTCGTACCGGGATAAGAGAATGAGACATCGTGGAACGCAAATTCGTACTGGCCGTCGTCGCGTTTCTCAATCGGCAGTGTACCGTCGTAGGCCATAGACGGCTGCGCAATGAAATCCTCATAGGTCGAGAGATAGGAATTGATATAGTCGAACTCCGATCCGGTTGCGAGAAATGTCTGAAGATCACTCATGGCGCGTGTCACGGAACCGGCATACAGAAGAACATCCCCAATGGGGAGAACGCCGTACAGAGCCCTGGCGCCGATCACAAGGTACGCAGCGAAATTGGAAAGGAGCGAAAGCAGCGCGTTTTTTCCGTCTGTGATGGCGGAGAAGCGGGCGAAGTCGAGGTACATCGGCAGAAAGTGTTCCATGGCTTTTCCAAACTGTACGTCGAGAAAATGATCGAGATGACCGATGCGGATATCGTCCGCGCGCCGTTCTTCAAGCATCACATTAACGAGATAATTGGCAACCGAGTTGGAATGGTCGTTGCCCTGGTTCAGCTCTATCTTTTTCTGCGTACTCCTGCGGTTGATGCGGGAGGAAAGTGCAAGCTGCACACCACAGAGCAGGAGCAGTGCAAGCATCGAAAACGGCGAGGTGAAAAAGTTATTCCTGCTGCTGTCGGACAGAAGAAACAGACGGAGCAGGAAAAACAGGGCATAGAGAACCGAGAGCAGGGAAGTGATCAGCGTATGAATGACAATGAGCTGGTCACCCACATTTCCCGATCCCATGGAGGAGACGTTGGTGCGCCGGATGGCATCCATCGTCTCTGTTTTTTCGAATTTCTCAAACTCCAGCTCCAGCGCCTTTGCGGTGATTTTCTGTTCCGTGCGTGCAAGACAGAGTTCTTTTTGGCCGTCGAGATACTGACGGCAGATTTTTTCAAACAATCCCAGCCCATACTGCGTAAGCAGAAAGACGACAACAGTATACAGACAGGCGCGGTACGACTTTGCAAGCAGTAAATTCAAAATTCGCGCCGAGAAAAACAAGGAGAGATACGGCAGCGTTGCAGCTGCAAAAGCGCTTCCGAGAAGCCAGAACAGCACGCGGTGATTGCCCTGGCTCACCATAGTTAAAAAGCGGCAGATGGCATGAAACCGTTCTTTCATTTTCATCAGATATCTTCCTCCGTTTCCTGATAATACTGGCTCTGCACCTCAAACATATGCGCATACGATCCGCCAAGGGCAATCAGCTCATCGTGGGTTCCGCATTCTTTGATCTTTCCGTTTTCGAGAAACAGGATCGTATCGCAGAAGCGTGTCGATGCAAGACGGTGCGAGATGAAAAGCGCAGTCTTATTTTTCAGCAGTGTGCTGTAGGTTTCGTACATTTTATTTTCCGAGATTGCATCGAGCGCAGCCGTCGGCTCATCGAGCAGGAGCAGATGGCAATTTTTATAGAGTGCCCGCGCCATCATCAGTTTTTGCATTTCACCGCCGGAAAGCGTAATGCCGTCGTCCGCCATATCCTTGCCAAGATAGGTTTCTTCTTTCTGCGGCAGACTTGCAATTTTTTCCCAGAGTCCGGCGCGGATGAGTGCTTCTCGGCAACGGTTACGATCGGTCTCTTCCAGGGGGGAGCAGCTCACATTTTCTGCAATCGAAAACGAGAGTGCAAACGGGTCCTGAAAGACCGCCGCGATTGCTTTGTAATACTGTGCCGGATTCAGACTGCCAAGGGGAATGCCGTTGATGGTGATATTCCCTTCCGTTGGCTGATATAGCCCGCAGATCAGCTTGACAATGGTGGATTTTCCGGCACCGTTGATGCCGACAAGTGCCGTATGCTCGCCCGCATGGAGTGTAAAACTGACATCATCGAGGATCCTTTTATCGCCGCCCGGATGGGAAAACGAGACGTGGGAAAAGCAGATTTCCAGCGGTTTTTCTTCCGCAAGTTCCGGCCGGAACGGCAGCGTGTGGCCTGCAGGGAACGGGAGATCGAAGAATTCCCGCAGCCAGCGGATCTGCTCGAGACAGAGCACGGATTTGGAGAGCGCGGCGGTGATCTCGTTAAAATATGAAGAAAAACCGGAGACGGCACCGAGCGCAAGCACAAAGCCGGATACGGTCATCGTGCCGTGGGATAGACGGTAAATCAGAAAGCCATAGCAGATTCCGTCGCGCAGAAGCTGTAGTGTAAGTGTCAGCAGATCATTTGCAAAGTAGGCGCTGCGGATGCGGAACAGAATTTTCTGATACCGCTTGTTGAGCTGGCGATAAACACCATCGAGCCATCCGTTCAGCTGATACAGACGGATATCCTTACCGGCGGATGTGTTGTACGACTGTTTCTGGAAATAGCGCTGCGATACTTCAATTTCAGACAGATCGTCTCTGCGGCGGACTTCGTAAGAAGCCGCGCGGCGGTAGCTGAGAAACTGCAGAACCGAGAGCACAAGCAGCAGAAGAATGATAGCCGGATGGACGGTTCCGATCAGTCCTGCGTAGAGAATCAGCCCAAGAAACGAAGAATAAATTGTGACATCGTATCGGAACATGCCTTCCACGCCAACCCAGTTGCTGCAGGTGGCTCCGACGGCTTTTTCGGCGAGCTGCAGCGTTTTTGGTTCTGTCAGAACCGCATAATCTATCTGCATGAAATGACAGAGAAGGCGGCGCGTAAAAAAGCCGGTCCGGAATTCGGTATACTGCCAGGCGTTCCGCGATTGCAGAAAGGTGTGGCTGACAAAAACAACGGCATAGCAAAGAAAGAGAACGAGCGTTCCAAGTGCAAATCCGGAAAAGCCGCTGCTCTGTTCCAGAAACAGGAGAATCCCGGCAGGAAGCAGAATCCCGAAAAAGTCGGTGAGCACCTGTGAGACGATTTCGAGTGCCTGAAAGAGAAACGGCTTTTTGCTGTAATGCCACAGCTCCCGATGAATATAAATGTAGTTAGACCATAATGAATACATAAAGACCTCCTCTGTCACATGTCTTTCGTGAACTGTAGTTATCCTACCATATTCATGCAAAACACGGGGGAAAAGTACGTAAATGGAACAAAAAAGAACGCGAACAGCAAAAAAAGTGTTCACGTTCTGCAAAATTTCTCTGTAGAATCATCGGACAAAATCAAAAAATCCTGGAAAGAGCTTTTTACAGCGGCAGCATAATCTCCGTCACGAAAACGCCGGGCTCGTTCTGCCGGTTGATATATCCTTCGTACTTTTCCACAACAAGATTGATCCGTTTCAGCCCATGCCCGTGATTTCCGCGCTTCGTGGTGATATACTCGCTGTCCAGCTTCCGCACAGTGTCCTTTGTTGCATTCGTAACGGAAATATACAGCTGGTTTTTCAGCACACCAATATAAAGCCGGATATAAGGATCCGCAAGGCCCTCGCATGCTTCCACCGCATTGTCAATCAGATTTCCGATCAGCGCGCAGAGATCAATATCACTCACCGTAAGATTGGCCGGGCAGGCTGCCTTGTAATCCACGCGGATGCCGTTCTTTTCGGCGAGTGAAATTTTGGAATTTAAAATCGCATCGAGATTCACATTCCCCGAGTCGCAGAGCTGGTTGACCTGATCGAGATCATTTTCGAGCAGCCCGAGATATTCCTGCAGCTTATCATACTGTCCCATCTCAACATATGCCTTCATTGACTGCAGATGATTGTGGTAATCATGGCGCCAGCCGCGCATTGTCAGATAGATATTCTGCACTTCCTCGACCTGGCGGGCGAGAAGCTGGTTCTGGTATTCGATATTTTTGCGTTCCAGATAATGGGATAAAAATGGAATGTGCGCCATGAAACATCACCTCGGTTCGTTCGGAATTGGAAATTAAAAAATGCAAAACCTTTAAAACGCATTCGGCCGGTAAAACTGCAGGAACGCATGGTTGAGTGATGCATAGCATCCGCGGCTGACCGGAATTTTTGTTCCGTCCGACAAGAGACATTCCGTCCGCGTGATCCGCTCCACATGAGCGAGATTCACAAGATAACTCCGGTGTGCGGCCGCAAAACATTCCCCCGTCTCGCCAGAAGCCTGCCATGCGGCAGAAAGTTCTTCGCGGAACTCCGACAGATTTTTCTTAAAAGTTTCCATTCCGGCGGCTGTATGCAGCGTCAGATAATGATTATCGGATTCCACAAAAAGCAGGTCGGAGAGAAACAGCTTCTGCGTCTCCCCGCCAAGTGAAAGCAGCAGATGCGGCTTTTCCTGTCCGCGCATCGCCTGCAGCTCCTCGAGCAGCGGAAACAGTGTATCCTCTGTCACCGGCTTTAAGAGATACCGGAACGCCTGCACCTCATATCCTTCGAAAACATATTCTTTATGATTCGTCAGAAAGAGAATCGGCACCTCACTGTCCGTTTCACGGATTTTCCGCGCCAGCGCCATGCCGTCCATTCCGCCGAGATCAATATCGAGAAAGATGAGATCGAACGGATACGAGTTAGGGTACTGGAACAGAAAAGCGGCGGAGTCTGAAAAGGCTTCCACGGTCAGAGGAAGCCTTTTTCGCTCCGCAAAGGTGCGGAGCAGCAGTTCCATCCGGGAACGCTGCGCCGGTTCATCTTCGCAGTAAGCAATTCTCATATTATTCACCCAAACATTTTTTGAAGAAGTTATCGTAAACGGTAATCATTTCCTCAGTCCAGAATGCTGCACCGCCGTGGTCTGCGCCGCGAAGAAGATACAGCTGTACATCTTTTCCGGCATCCTTTAATGCGTGGTAGAGATCGACACTCTGCTGGCAGAACACCATCGTGTCCTTCGTGCCGTGTGCGATCAGCATCGGCGGGAAATCCTCGTTCACGTATGTTTTGGAGCAGGCTGCCTTAGCCTCCTCAAGATGCTCGGTAATGTCATAGCCCATCAGCATGCCCTCCGGGCTGTCTGGTTTCTGATGGTTCAGCGTTATCGGATAGCCGTACGGCAGTGTCACATCAACAGCTCCGTACAGATCGATAATACCGCATACCTCGCAGCTTTCCTCATCGATCGGCTCGTCAAGTTTTCCGCTCTTTGCGGTCATGCCGGCAACGGAAGAAACCTGTCCGCCGGAAGAATCTCCCATCAGGAACATCTGCGATGGATTCAGCTTGTATTCCTCCGCATGCGCACGCAGAAAACGTACCGCATTTTTTGCGTCGATGATCTGCGCTGGGAAATGTGCGATTCCGCTGTGACGGTATTCGACGATTGCAACAACGTAGCCGCGCTGCGCCAGACGGGCGATCATGCCGACCTTCTGGTAGACATACTGTTTCATCCAGGCGGATCCCTGAATAAATGTGATGCACGGCCAGGTGCGCTCCGGGTGCGCCATCTGGAATGGTGTGAAAATTTCCAGATGAAGATTGTGCGCCTCGTCGTAGACAACTTCATGCGCATAGCGGATCTCAATTTCCTCTCCGGTCACCGGAATTTCCACGGCGCCGTCTACCGCGTCTGTGTAGTCCGGCATTGTCTCATACGTGTAGTTTGATGGTTCAATGATCATGTGTAAAAACCTCCTTTTTCTAAAACCCCTTTTTCGGTCCGAAACAGCAATCCACAGGATTTACAATTTCTTCGACTCCTCATATGATTTTAACTCGGAAAGCGCCTCACCTGCAAGTGGATACAGTGCAATAATGTTGAAAATTGTCATCAGCCCGATGCCGACATCACCAAGATCCCACACAAAAGTGTATGCGGCAATACCGCCGATAAACAGCATTACAAGTGCAAGAACCTTGTAAGCGGTCTGGAAACACCACTTGTCACCGAACAGGTAGGCAACGTTGCTTCTTGCATAGAACAAAATGCCGAGGAACGTGGAAAAGCTGAACAAAAACAGCGTAAGTGCGATAAAAATCACACCGAATTTTCCCAGATGATACTGCATGGCGGTCTGCAAAAGATCCATGCCGGAAAGGCCATTAATCAGATCCTTTGGTGCAAGCAGCATAATCATTGCGGTGCAGCTGCAGATGACGATCGTGTCAACGAAAACGCCGAGCGCCTGTACAAGGCCTGCTTTGGCCGGACGGTCACATTCTGCGGCGGCAGCGGCGCATGGAGCGGAGCCGGAACCGGCCTCATTCGAAAACAGACCACGCTTTACACCGTTCATCAGAACAGCACCAAAACCGCCGGCTGCCATCTGACGAAGTCCGAAGGCTTCCTCAAAAATGCGTGCAAACACAGAAGGAATCTGACGGAGGTTGACTGCGATGATAAACAGTGTGATAAAGAAATAGCAGACTGCCATGACAGGAACTATAAAATCCAGCACCTTTACGGTTGCATTTTTCCGCAGTACGATGATTGCAGAAAGAATCACCAGCATGATACTGGTGTAAAGCGGCGGAATGGAAAATGCATTTTTAAAAGAAGAAGCCACGGAGTTGCTGATTACCTGACTGATACCGCACCAGCAGATCAGACCGGCAATGGCAAACAGAACAGCCGGCAGAACGTATCGTTTTTTCTTCTTGAGGTGGTCTTCAACCAGATCGTGAATGTAGTAGGCAGGACCGCCGCGGTAGCCGCCGTACAGAGGATCTTCTTCTTTGTGAAGCTGTGCGAGCGTAGCTTCGATAAACGCGGTAGACGAGCCGATGATAGCCGTCACCCACATCCAGAACACAGCACCTGCGCCTCCGGCGGAGACTGCAGCGACAACGCCGACCAGATTTCCCATACCGACACGCGTTGCGGTGGAAACGATCAGTGTCTGAAAAGAAGAAAGGCTGCTTTTTTCATTTTTCTTTTCCGACAGGGCACGGATCATGTCCGGGAACAGACGGATAGGAAGAAAACGTGTCCGGATCGTAAAATAGATGCCGGTTGGGATCAGCAGAAGAATCAGAAGGGAGATTCCGAGACTGCCGCCGCCCGGGAGCGGAATCGTAAAAAGATCGCCCCAGAGAAAGTTGTAGACTGTGGTGATGAGATTGACAATCATGTTTTCAAAAACCCTCATTTCAAAATATTTGCGGCGCTGTGAAACGTCAAAGCATAAAAGCACCGTTACCTGTTATTATATCGGTTTCTGTTTGGAATGTAAAGAAGGGAAGAGAAAAGATAAGAGGCAAATATCAGCTTTTTCCGGAATCAGAAAGAGTTGATATCTGCCTCTTAAAAAATTTTCAGTCGTATCAAAAGATCAGCCTGCGAGATGCAGCATCTCGATCAGGAACAGCCAGCTCAGGCCATAGAATGTAACGACAGCGACAAGGTCGTTGACCGTCGTGATGAGCGGACCGGAAGCAACCGCCGGATCGATGTGGATCTTTTTGAAGAACAGCGGAATGCAGGTGCCGACTGCACTGGAAATCAGCATTGCCAGCAGCAGTGCGATGCCGATGCAGGCGGAAACGGAAAATGCGAACATCATGGTCTTTCCCTTGAATAAGAAGATGAAAAGTCCGATGACAGCAAAGGACAGAACACCAAGCAGAAGACCATTGCAGAAACCGATGCGCATTTCCTTGAAAACAAGCTGTAATTTCTGTTTTCCGGTCAGGGACTCATCCATCAGGACACGGATAGTAACAGCCAGGGACTGGGTACCAACGTTTCCGGCCATGTCAAGGATCAGGGACTGGAAGGTCATGATGATCGGAAGGGTTGTGACAACCTGTTCGAAAATACCGACTACAGAAGAAACCAGCATGCCAAGACCGAGCAGGATGATCAGCCATGGAAGACGTTTTTTCATACTGTCTTTTAACGGCTCTTTTAAATCCTCCTCTGCGGTCAGACCTGCGAACATCGCGTAGTCCTCACCCATCTCATCATCAACCAGGTCGATGATGTTTGATGATGTGATGACACCGAGCAGGCGGTTGTCATTGTCGAGGACCGGAATAGAATCCTCGGAATAATCCTTCAGTTCTTCGATACACTCGTTGATCGGCTCCTCTGCATATACGTACGGGTAAGAAGTTACGGTCAGATCCTCGAGCGTCTCGTCGCGTCTTGCGATGATCAGGTTTTTCAGATCGATCGCTCCGTAAAATTTCTGCTGCGCATTGACAACAAAGATGGTAGAGATGTTGTCGTTCTTTGCGGCCTGATCGATCAGGCTGCTCATCGCCTGTTTGACATTCAGATCCTCGCGGATGATGATGCAGTTTGTCGTCATGCGGCTGCCGATTTCATCTTCATCGAAGGAGGCGATCATCTCAATATCGTGGCGTACTTCCGGATCGAGCAGTTCGATCAGAAGTTTTTTCTTTGCTTTGTCGAGTTTCTGCAGAACCTCGGCCAGTGCATCGGTCTCCATTTTGGAGAGGATGGAAGCGGCTTTTTTGACATCCATCTCTTCGAGGTACTCGGCTACGTTGTCGGATTCAGCATACTCAAAAATATCGGACAGCATGTCCGTGTCCAGAATGCGGTACAGTTTGCATCGCTCTGGAACCGTTAAAAGCGGCAGAACATCTGCCAGGTCATTTTCGTGGTAATCTTCCAGGCGGCTGCCCATGACAGCCGGAGAAGAGTTACTGCGGATTGTATCCAGGATCTCCTGGGTATAATCCTGTACTCGTTTTTCCATTTTTTCGTTATCCTCCATTCTTTTTTTGACAGCAGAAAAAAACATGCGTGCTGTCGGTGCGAAAAAGCATGTTGGAACCCTCACAGGGCAGTAAAAGCACACGAAAAAAGAACCAGAGAATTACGTTTCAAAACTGGTTTGGATCATGTGTCTTACTTCGGGTTTTCATAGGATAAGAAGGGAAAATATTTAAGATTAAAGCAGGACAGAAGGATGGCCGTCATCCTGCATATTTTCCGGTTCCCGTCCTATGCTGGTACTTCGCCCATGAGAATCACAACTATCCATTCTGTTCACCTGCCTTTTTTAGAAATTTTTTGATCAAACAGCCGTTTTTGCCGGTCTGTTTCGCTTGAAATACAGGATTCAAAAATCATCCCTCAAGTATTCTAACTGCTTTCCGGAAAAAAATCAATTCCTATTTTGGTAAAATTTTCGCAACATTCTTATCTCGTTTCTGTTTCTCTTCGTAAAGCATTGCATCCGCATGCGCGAGCATCTCCGGAAGTGTGGAATCCATGTCTTTCGGAAGCAGATAAAAGCCGGTGGAAACAGTAATATTATATGCTTTTTCGCTCGTTCTATTAAAGAGGTCGAAAGCAGAGTGCAGGGTCCGATACAGATCCACGGACATCGCTGCGCCAGAGCACGGCACAAGGCATACAAATTCATCGCCGCCGATGCGTCCGCAGACACCGCGTTTCCCGAAGGAATCCTGCAGAAACTGTCCGGTGAGGCGGATAGAGAAGTCCCCTTCTTCATGCCCGTACCGGTCATTGATGATCTTTAAATTATTGAGATCCGCATAGACGGCAAGCAGGATGTGCTAAGAAAATAATTGCAATTGTCTAAAAAATGTTTGAGCTCTGAATTCACAGACAAAACTTTATAGAAACTTAAGATTTTCCTTTGCGGACCTAAAGATTCCTTTGGTACAGTAAGGATGAAAACAAAAGACATCTGGCAACTTGAGGGAATTTGCGGTACAATCATCTTTGAATCATGTGGGAGGTCCGGCGCGGAAAAAAAGTGCCGGAAAAGAAAAAATGAAAGGTGGAGAAAGAAGAAATGTACAACATTTTAGTATGTGATGATGATAGAGAGATTGTAGACGCCATTGAGATTTATCTGACCCAGGAGGGCTATCATGTGCTGAAAGCATATGACGGCATGCAGGCCATCCAGATGCTCGAGAGGGAGGAGATTCAGCTGCTGATTATCGACGTCATGATGCCGAAACTGGACGGCATCCGTGCGACGCTGAAAATCAGAGAAAAGAGCAGTATTCCGATCATTATTCTGTCCGCAAAATCAGAGGATGTGGACAAAATTCTGGGACTGAACATCGGCGCGGATGATTACGTGACGAAGCCGTTCAACCCGCTCGAGCTGGTGGCGAGGGTGAAATCTCAGCTGCGGCGCTACACAAAACTTGGAAATCTTCCGGCGGACGACGGAGAAAATGTGTATCAGGTCGGCGGGCTTCTCGTCAATGACGATTTAAAAGAAGTCAGCATCGAGGGCGAACCAGTCAAACTGACCCCGATCGAATACAACATTCTCCTGCTGCTGGTAAAAAATCCAGGCAAGGTATTTTCGATTGAGCAGATTTATGAGAGCATCTGGAACGAGGAAGCGATCGGTGCGGATAACACGGTTGCGGTTCATATCCGTCACATCCGTGAGAAAATCGAAATCAACCCGAAGGAGCCGCGCTATCTGAAAGTTGTATGGGGAATTGGGTATAAGATTGAGAAACAATAATAAGGAGTGAATAATTGTGAAAGAACGAAAACTCTACAGCCTGACGGGGAAGCTGATCGTTTTTCTTCTGCTGATCGTTTTTGCCGCCAGTGCGCTGTTCGGGGGCATTCAGACACTGATGCTTTCCAGCGTCGGTCTGACGCCGAATGCGGCAGCAAAAAAGTATGCGTTTGAAGAAACCACCGCATGCGGCACACTGGTGCAGCGGCAGCTTCATAACGTCATGAGCTACTATAATGATATGAGTAAATTCGGCACAAACGGTCGATACGACGGAACAAAAGAGATTGATTACCGTGCCTTTGCAACCGATGGAGAGGGAAGCGGCGGGATAAGTACAACGTACACCATTGACCAGCTTGTCAAGATGTACGATGACGGCAGCAGCGCAGACCTCAATGAGGTGGCAGCGTATACTGCGGACAATTATGCGACGAACGATGCCGGAATTGACAAAGAAGCCTATCTTGCATACGAAGATGGAACTGACGTGAGCCAGGAAACAGAAGAGACGGATGTAGCCGCACTCACCGAAGAAGTGAGCGCGGCAGATGCAGAGACGTTTGACAGCTTTTCCCCGGACGGCGAGGTCTACTTTCCTTCCGATAATGCAGTGAAAAGCCTGAAAGAGAAAAAAATTGATCCTGCTGATGTTTCCTCCCAGTTTTTGTATCTATACGATCAGGGAATGAGCCTGGAAACGCAGAAAACGAAAGCGGGAACGTACCTCTATGAGTACGCGGCGGCAAATCTGAAAAAGGTATCCATCCGCGATCTGTATATGACACTTTCCGGGGTCACGGAAGAAGTTGCTGCTTTTAAAAACCAGGAGAGCGGCATCAGCGTCGATGCGGACGATGCCAATCTCTGGTACTGTCTGGAGGATAAAGAAGGAAATATCTATACGAATGTGGATTCCTGGAAAAATGGTTACACAACAGCCATTGCGCAGAAATCGCCCTATCCGTTCGCCTTTGCTGTTGACCGGACCGGCGGTGCCGACAAAGTCCGTTCTTATGCAACAAGAAAAAACAGCCCGGCCGTGGAAGCAGCGAGAAGCTATCTGCTGAACAATCAGATTGCAGATAATTATCAGAAGATCTTTGTTGCACTGGATCCGGATCTGGCAGCAAGCGACTATTTCTCCCAGTACAGTGAGATCTACAGCCAGTGGCTTCCGAAAATGCAGCTCCTTCTTCTGATGATTGCAGTTGGCGGAATCGGAACGCTGGTCTGCCTGGTCCTGTTCACACTGCAGGCAGGAAGAAATGGAAAAAACAAAGAAATCCGCCTTTACTTTTTCGATCAGTGGTACACGGAAATCGCAGCTGCAGCCGCCATCCTGATTGTGATGGGAGCAGTTGGAATCGTTGCTGTCTGCATCGAACTTTCCTACGGCGGCGTTCATTATATCCAGAATTTTGACGGAAACTACATCTACAGCGGATCCTATGGAAATGAAGCAGATACATGGCGAAGCCTGGTGGCCGCATCGGGCATCCTCGCCGGATTTCTGATCACACTGATTCCGTACTGCTCACTGGTGCGCCGGATCAAAGCACGCAACGTCTGGAAACAGTCGTTTTTGTACTGCGTCGGCCACCGGATCGTGTCTGCCGGAAGAACCTTCTATGAAGGCAGACAGGAGTCGGAGCGAACGATCCTTATGTTCTGCGTTTTCTGCGGCGTGCAGATCATTCTCTGCTGCGGCTTCGGAATGTTCGGCGTATTCCTTACCCTGGTGATGGATGCCGCAGTGCTGCTTCTTCTGCTGCGCGAGGCATCCGGAAGAAAACAGATTGAACATGGCTTAAAAGAGATTGCTGCGGGCGATCTGGATTACAAGATTGACCTGACGGAGCTGCAGGGGGAAGACAACCTTCAGCTTGCCGGAATTGTCAATTCGCTCGGAGAGGGAATGAAAGCGGCAGTGCAGGAGCAGATGAAGAGCGAGCGCTTAAAAGCGGATCTGATCACCAACGTATCCCACGATATCAAGACACCGCTTACTTCTATTATTAATTATGTCGATCTGCTGAAACGGGAAAATATTGAAAACGAGAAAGCGAAAGATTATATCCGCGTACTCGACGAAAAATCACAGCGCCTGAAACAGCTGACGGAGGACCTTGTCGAGGCATCGAAGATCAGCTCCGGAAACATTAAACTGGAATTTATGAACCTGAACCTGAACGAACTTGTACAGCAGGTGAACGGAGAGTTTGCCGAGCGGTTTGAAAGCCGTAATCTCGATCTGATCTGTATTCTTCAGCCGGAGCCGCTTCTGATCTGTGCAGACAGCCGCCGCATCTGGCGTGTGCTGGAAAACCTGTACGTAAATGTCTGCAAGTATGCGATGCCGGGGACGAGAGTTTATGTGGATGCGATCCGGAAAGATGGGAAAATACAGTTTTCCATCAAAAATATATCAGAAAATGCGCTGAACTGTGAGGCGGATGAGCTGACGGAGCGGTTTATCCGCGGTGACGTCAGCCGAAGTACGGAGGGCAGTGGTTTAGGGCTTTCCATTGCAAAGAACCTGACCGTTCTGCAGCAGGGCACGTTTGATATTTATCTGGATGGCGATCTGTTCAAGGTGACGATTACGTTTGATGAGGTTGTAAAAGAGAAAAAGCCGGAGACTTCCGGGTACACAGCAAAGCCGGAAATGCCGGAAGAAGATCTGGAAAAGCCTTCTTCAGACACGATCTAGAAGAATAAAAATTTCATAACTGTTCAGAGCTATACAAAATGAAAGAAAAAACGCCCTGCCGGAAACCACATATTCTGTGTGTTTCCGGCAGGGCGTTTTGATTTACGCGAGTAACGAGCCAAAGTCCGTGCTTGCACGAGACCTTGGCGACTGCCGCGATAACTTGAGAAACTCGCGGAGCGTGTTTCT